>OATR01000014.1_pt1 | contig 149867 bp, 135 predicted proteins | sample 1476031 | NCBI WGS metagenome assembly OATR01 (sample SAMEA2579982, study PRJEB22360) | human gut metagenome | biome: human gut; feature: human-associated habitat; material: faeces | place: Denmark | collected 2008/2010
CGACCCTGTACATTGGAACTGCCGGCGCCAGCCATAGCAGAGGCGGAACCGACTTCGGCTTGGCAGCCTCCCTCGGCACCAGAAATCGAGGCATTATTTGCGATGACTAAGCCAAATGCACCCGCAGTAAAGAGAAAATCCAATTGTTGTGATTCGGTTAAGCCCAGTTTTTCGATAGCAGTTGTAAGAACAGCAGGTAGACAACCAGCTGATCCAGCAGTTGGTGTGGCACAAACCAAGCCCATCTTGGCGTTAGATTCATTGACGGCCATGGCATTTCTAGCAGCACCTAAGACGGCAGAATCAGCCAAGGTCTTTCCATTTTTGATATAGGCATCCAGTTTGGCAGCGTCTCCCCCAGTTAAGCCAGTTGGTGATTTCTCAGGGGACAAACCAGCCTGAACAGACTCTATCATGACTTCAAGATTCCGAGTCATGAGAGCTAGGATTTCAGGTCGTTCACGTCCAGTTAGCTCTGTTTCTGTGGCAATCATGAGTTCTGCGATATTACCTTGGTAATCTCGGTCAGCTTGTTGAACCAATTCTTCAATAGTGTAAAACATGCAATCCCCCTCTTAGCTGAAAAAGTTGACATTATGTAGATGAGGAATTCTAGCGATTTCATTGACGGCCTCATCACACTGGTGCGAGTCAATTTCTATAATCATAATGGCCTTCTCACCAGCATTTTCTCGAGTGACGGTCATCTGAGCGATATTGATACCATAACGAGATAAAATATCGGTCACAAGAGCAATCATTCCTGGAACATCTTGGTGAACAATAATAAGTGTAGGTGTATTCATTTTGAGGTTGACCGCAAAACCATTGAGTTCGGTTACTTGGATATTTCCCCCACCGATGGAAACACCTGTGGCAGAGATAGTTTTTGTAGCATTTTTTAGTGTAATACGAGTGGTGTTGGGATGCGGTGCATTACTATCTTTGTTGATTTTCCAGTAGACTTTAATGCCTTTTTCGTATGCAATGTCCAGTGCGTGCGGAATGTCAGGGTCGTCAGTCTCCATCCCTAAAATACCAGCCACAAGAGCCACATCTGTCCCATGACCTCGATAGGTTTTTGCAAAGGAATTAAAAAGTTGAAATTCTACTTCAGTGGGTATATCACCAAAGATGGCAGAAACAATTTTTCCAATACGAACAGCTCCTGCAGTATGACTAGAGGAAGGTCCTACCATGACAGGGCCGATAATGTCAAAAACGGATTGAAATTTTAAATTTTTCATAACACGCCTCGTTTGATTAATCTTGTATTTTCAGTATACCATGAATTAGTGATATTAGGGTTTTAAGTAAAATTGTATTTTTTGAAAAATATCCTATTTTAAGGTTTCTTTAAGCTTTAATGGATATAATGTTAGCCTATTAAGTAAGCAATACTTATTTTTCATAAATCTGAGAGGGCGACCTGCGGGTCGTCCTTTTTTATTTATTCATATATAGCTAGATTATGGTAAAATAAAGCCTGATGATTTAACCGTCAGAAAGGATACGCCATGACCTATACCCATTTACTTTTCGATCTTGACCACACCCTCCTAGATTTCGACCGTGCTGAAGATTTGGCTTTAAACTACTTGCTTGAAGAGGCTGGTGTGGCTTCACAAGATCTTAAAGTTTACAAGGACCACTATATTCCCATGAACCGTTCCATGTGGGAAGACCTCAATCATGGTTTAATCACTAAACCGGAATTGCTTCGCACGCGCTTTTCTCGTCTTTTTGAGCACTTTGGAAAAGAAGTAGATGGTAGTCACTTAGCAGGCCGTTACCAACATTTCTTGAGTCAGCAGGGGCAGGAGTTGCCTCAGGCCCATGCTTTCTTATCAAACGTTAAAGACCGTGGCCACAAGATTTATGCAGCGACTAACGGTGTTAGCTATATCCAACGTGGTCGTCTTCAGGCTTCGAGTATTTTACCTTTCTTCGACGATGTTTTCATCTCTGATGAGGTGGGTGCCCACAAACCGTCTACAGACTTTTTTGATAAAATTGCCAATCAGGTCCATGATTTTCACCCAAGCTCAGCTCTCATGATTGGTGATAGTCTAACTGCTGATATCCAGGGTGGTAATAATGCGGGTATTGATAGTGTCTGGTTTAATCCAAGTAACATAGTCAATGAGACTCCAGCTGTTCCAACCTATCAAGTCAAAAGTTATGAGGAAATCCTGAAGATTTTGTCCAAGTAAAGCTATGATAGCCATGATTCCGAAGAGCTTTTTAGCTCTTTTTTTGCTAAAATGAAAGCATGAATGATCTGATTAAACATAAGTTGGAACTGCTCCCAAGCAACCCGGGGTGTTATCTCCACAAGGACAAATTCGGCAATATTATTTATGTCGGTAAGGCTAAAAATCTAAAAAATCGTGTGCGTAGCTATTTTCGTGGAAGCCATGATACCAAGACGGAGCTTTTGGTATCTGAGATTGCAGACTTTGAATTTATCGTAACCGAGTCTAATATCGAGGCCCTGCTTTTGGAAATTAACCTCATCCAAGAGAATATGCCTAAATTTAACATTCGCCTCAAGGATGATAAATCTTACCCTTTTATCAAGATTACCAAGGAGCTCTATCCAAGGCTCTTGATTACTCGCCAGGTCAAAAAGGATGGTGGTCTTTATTTCGGTCCTTACCCAGACTCTGGTGCAGCCAATGAAATCAAGAAGCTTTTGGACCGTATTTTCCCCTTTAAGAAATGTAAAAATCCTGCCAACAAGGTCTGTTTTTATTACCATATTGGTCAATGTAATGCCCACACCATCTGTCACACCACTGAGGACTATTGGCAAGGTTTGGTTGAGGATGTCAAGAATTTCCTAAACGGTCATGATGATAAAATCGTTAACCAGCTCAAGGGCAAGATGAAGGACATGTCTGATCAGATGGAGTTTGAGCGTGCAGCGGAGTATCGAGACCTGATTGAGGCAGTGTCGACGCTCAGGACCAAACAAAGGGTTATCCGTCAAGACATGCAGGACCGTGATATTTTCGGTTACTACGTGGACAAGGGCTGGATGTGTGTTCAGGTTTTCTTTGTCCGCCAAGGGAAACTCATTCAGCGTGATGTCAATATGTTTCCTTACTATAATGATGCCGAGGAGGATTTTCTAACCTATATGGGTCAATTTTATCTGGATAGTCGTCATCTCAAGCCTAGGGAAATTTTTATTCCTGGAGACATTGATCAAGAGTCTGTCGAAGCTCTGGTCGGAGATGAGGTCAAGGTTTTCAAACCTCAACGGGGAGAGAAGAAGCAGTTGGTTAATCTGGCGACGAAAAATGCTCGTGTCAGTTTGACCCAAAAATTTGATCTCCTCGAAAAAGACTTGGCTAAGACCCAAGGAGCTATTGAAAATCTAGGCAAGCTCATGGGGATTCCGACACCAGTCCGTATCGAGTCTTTCGATAACTCTAACATCATGGGAACTAGCCCTGTCTCTGCTATGGTTGTCTTTGAAAATGGTAAACCTAATAAAAAAGAGTACCGCAAATATAAAATCAAGACTGTTGAAGGTCCTGACGATTATGCCAGTATGCGTGAGGTTATTCGTCGTCGCTATAGTCGTGTCAAACGAGATGGTTTAACGCCACCAGACCTCATTATCATGGATGGTGGTCAAGGTCAAGTCAATGTCGCCAAGGACGTACTTCGTAATGAGCTTAATCTATCTATCCCAGTTGCGGGGCTTCAGAAAAATGACAAGCACCAAACCAATGAATTGCTATTTGGAGATCCCTTACAGGTTATTGATTTGCCACGTCAATCCGAGGAATTTTTCCTCCTTCACCGTATTCAGGATGAAGTACACCGTTTTGCCATCACCTTCCATCGACAAGTCCGTAGTAAGAACAGTTTCAGTTCCAAACTTGATGGCGTGGAGGGTTTAGGACCTAAGCGCAAACAAAAACTCCTCAAACACTTCAAGTCTATGACAGCTATCCAAAAAGCTACCGTTGAGGATATCCAAGCCCTTGGTATTCCTGAAAAAGTAGCACAGGCCCTATTGGATAAGTTAAGCGAAGATAACAATTAAAGAAACTTAAATTCATTAAGCCATTTTTTTGTTATAATAAGAATAATTAAAAAGGGAAAGGAGTCCTGCTATCAAAAACGAAGCTAAAATTGAACGTCTTTACGATAGGGGGCGTCGTGGCTTTCTTCGAGGTATCTTTAGTCGTGCTACGATTATCTTCCTTATCATCTTACTGCAGCTTGTTGTTGTAGCTATGTCTTACCTTTGGTTGAGTCAGTATAGAGTGCACCTGCAGGTGACAGAAGTGGTCCTTCGTATTCTAGCCATCATCTATCTCTTCCAAAGTGATATGGAATCAACGGCTGTTAATACTTGGTTGCTGATTGTTTTACCTTTCCCTATTATCGGAACCTTACTCCTAGCCTATACAAAACTAGATTTGGGCTATACAGGGATGAAGCGTGCGATTCAGAGCAATATTGACCGCAGTTGTGGAATATTGAAACAGGATGATAAAGCTCTCGAAGAGCTTAAGCAACGTCACACGAGTAACTACAATTTGGTTCAGTATCTTGAAAATGTTAATGGGCATTTTCCTGTCTATCGTCATAGTAAGACGACCTATTTTCCAAGCGGAGAAGCCAAATTTGAGGAAATGAAGAAACAGCTCCTTAAAGCGGAGAAGTACATTTTCTTGGAATATTTCATCATTGACGAAGGTGAGATGTGGGGTGAAATCCTAGCTATCTTGAAACAGAAGGTTCAAGAAGGGGTGGAAGTACGTGTCATGTATGATGGCATGATTGAATTTTCAACCTTGAGTTTCGACTATAAGAAACGTCTGGAGAGAATTGGCATTCAATCTCGTGTTTTTGCGTCAGTAACGCCTTTCTTGTCAACCTATTACAATTACCGTGACCATAGAAAAATCTTGCTGATTGATGGTAAGGTAGCCTTTACAGGTGGGGTTAATCTAGCTGATGAATATATCAACAAGATTGAGCGTTTTGGCCATTGGAAAGATACTGCACTCATGGTTGAGGGGCCAGCGGTTGATACTTTCTTAGTCCTCTTCCTTCAAATGTGGACTTACTCACATGAAACACTGGATGTGACACCATATATGGTTGAGCATGAGACCTTTGATACTCCTGGTTTTGTTGTTCCTTACGGGGATATCCCACTGGATAAGGATAAGGTTGGTGAGAATGTTTATATTGATATTCTTAATCATGCGCGTGATTTTGTTCATATCATGACGCCCTATCTTATTTTAGATGGCGAGTTACTACATGCTTTGAAGTTTGCGGCTGAGCGTGGAGTTGATGTTAGTATCATCATGCCTGGTATTCCTGATAAAAAGTCAGCTTATTACTTAGCTAAGACTTACTACCCAACACTTTTAGCATCTGGTGTTAAGATTTATGAGTACACACCCGGTTTTGTTCACGCCAAGATTTTTGTGAGTGACAATAGTAGGGCTGTTGTAGGAACAATCAACTTGGATTACCGCAGTCTTTATCATCACTTTGAGTGTGCGACTTATCTTTATAGGACGTCATCAGTGGTTTCCATTGAGGAAGATTTCCAAGCGACCAAAGCCAAGTGTCATCGAGTTAGTGTCGCCGAGATTGAAAATCTGCCGTTCCATCAAAAGGCTTTAGGATTATTGACTAGATTAGTTGCTCCGTTGATGTAGTGACAATTTGTGTTAGAAGAGGGTTGAGCCCTCTTTTCTTATAGTTTAAAATAAAGGTAATGAAGTCGAAGGAGAAAATGATGTTAACTATTCGTCCAGCCAAGTTATCCGATGCACCAGCTATTCAGGCCATCTATGCACCCTATGTTGAAAAGACAGCTATTACTTTCGAATACGAGGTTCCCAGCGTTCAAGAGTTTGAAGTACGCATCAGCAAGACGCTTGAAAAATTCCCCTATCTAGTGGTAGAAGAGGATGGCCGAGTTCTCGGCTATGCTTATGCTTCAACCTATTATGCCCGTACAGCCTATGATTGGACAACAGAATTGTCTATTTATCTTCATGAAGATGCGCGTGGTAGAGGTTTGGGAAATCAGCTCTATGATGCCCTTGAGGAGGAACTTGAGAAGCGAGGGTTCTTGCGTTTCTTAGCCTGCATTGCAGTCCCTAATGAGGCCAGCGTTGCTATGCATGAAAAGCGGGGTTATGTCCAAGTTGCTCATTTTCCAAAAGTTGGCTACAAGTTTGAGCAATGGCACGATATCGTCTGGATGCAAAAAATCCTGGATGGGCCTGTTAGAAAGATACAGTAGATGCCCCATCAATCTTAAATCGCAATGGCTAATTATCCCTGCCTTTTGCATATGCTAAAATGATACTAATAAAATCACTGGGAGAGACCGAAAAGTTTGTGGTGCTCCCCCATACATGAGAGGAACCTATATGACTCAAGTAACCAGTGCTAGACTGTTACCCCAAAAGCCCTCCAGATGGGCTAAAAGTCTTCTTAATCGCAAGGTACCTATTTTCCTGTTCTTCTTACTGGAATTGACTTTTCTCGTTTTCTCATATCTCAGTCTACAAGAGCATTTTCCATCCATTATCTTATGGGAACACTTGTTGAGTGTTTTTACCTTCTTTTATTTGCTCAATCGTTCCATGGACTCCCGTTCCAAACTTTCTTGGTTGATCATCATTGCCCTCTTTCCCATTTTTGGGACAGCTTTGCTCTATTTTTCGCTCGCTGATTTTGGTGTTAGACGTTTGAAAAAGCGTCTTGTGGAAGCAACAGTTCAGGCTTCAGACTATTTGGCTACTGAGCTAGAGGTTGAGGACTATCTTTCTCATAGCGATAGGCAGCTGCAAAGACTGGCTTATTTTCTGGAGCATAGTCCTGCTCATTTTCCAATTTATAGAGATACTGAAGTGACTTATTTCCCACTTGGAGATGATATGCTTCCAGCCTTGTTGGAGGATCTGAAAAAGGCAGAGCGTTATATCTTTATGGAATATTTCATCATTGATGAAGGAGTCATGTGGGGAGAGATTTTAGCCATCTTGGAGGAAAAGGCTAAGGAAGGCCTGGACGTTCGTGTCATGTTTGATGGGATGAATGAGATGACCACCTTGTCCTACGATTATATCAAGCGACTGCACAAGGTTGGCATTAAAGCTCAGACCTTCTCACCAGTCAAGCCCATCCTATCAACCTATTACAATTACCGAGACCACCGAAAAATCACAGTGATTGATGGTCAGGTCGCTTATACTGGTGGCGTTAATATTGCTGATGAATATGTCAATAAACGTCAACGTTTTGGACATTGGAAGGACACAGCCCTTCGCCTAGATGGTTCAGCTGTTCAAACGCTAAAAGTTCTCTTTTTGACCATGTGGACGGTGACTGGAGTAGAAGACAAGACAGATATGGAGCACTATCTACAAGAAAAACCTCAAAAAAGCAAGAGTCAGGGTTTGGTTCTCCCTTATGCCAATTCACCTTTGACCTACCACAAGGTTGCAGAAAATGTTTACCTCCATCTTCTCAATACATCCACTGATTACGTTTATATTATGACACCTTACCTGATTTTGGATGACGAACTCGTCAGAGCCATGACCTTTGCGGCTAGACGAGGTGTAGATGTACGTATCATTATGCCGGGGATTCCTGATAAGCAGTATGCCTTTGATATTGCGACGACTTACTTTAAACCCTTGTTAGATGCTGGCGTTCGCATTTTCCGATATACACCAGGCTTTGTTCACGCTAAAATTTATGTTTCGGATGCCAAACAGGCTGTGGTTGGGACCATTAACACAGACTACCGTAGCCTCTATCAAAATTTTGAAAATGGGGTTTATCTTTATAAAAATCTAGAAGTGCTTAAGATTGAACAAGATTTTGAAGTAACCCAGGCACTCTCAGAGGAAGTAACTTTGGAAACTTTATCTAAAATGCCTATGTTCCATCGTCTAGGTGGCTATCTCTTTTCTCTGATAGGACCTTTAATGTAATTTTACGGATTTCCCCGACTTTTCTTCTGTGGTATAATAAGGCCATAAGATGAATAAGGGGATTTTTTAATGAAAAAAGTAATGGTTTTCTTAGGTGTGACCTTGGTGTCAGGCCTAATTTTGACAACAGCACAAGAAGTTAAAGCTCAAGAAACTTCTGAAAACATCATCGCTCTACGTAGCAGACGAGGTGGCTCTCGTTCTTCAAACAGGGGTAGCAGAAGCGGATCCAAATCAGGCTTTGGTTCTAGCAAAGGACATCATTCTGATAGTGATTCAGGAAAAGGTTTTAAGTCTGATAGTGGGGCCAGTAAGAGCTACAAGTCAAGTAGTGACCATGATAATTACGCTAGTTCTAGTAGCTCGCATAGTTCGGGTACGGACAGTGATACTAGCTCTAAATCAAATAGCAGTCAGAGCCATTCAGAAAGCCAGTCTTCTTTTGGTAATAGTTCTAGCAAGTCAAAATCGGATACAAATTCAGGCTACACAAAGCCTCAGATGTCTTCTCCTGAGCTAAATGACACTGAACGCTCTAACTTTCAATCGGGTGCTAAAGTAAGTGATGAAGAGACACTCAAAAAGTATTCCAAACAAAATGATGATTTTTCGGATGAACAGGCCAAAAGTATTTTTGACAATAATGACGACTATCAAACCCGTGACCGTTATTACCGACAAGATGTCATCCGTAATCCTTGGTTCTGGATGTATATGAGTCGACGCTCTTATCATCGCTATGGAAATTCCTATCATTCAAAAGTCAATAATAACGCTTATACCAAGGGCTACCAGGATGGCTTTGCGGATGCCGAAAAAGGCATCGATAATTATGATTCATATTCAAAGGAATCAACTCTTCTTGGTAAGTTCACAACAACTTCAGAGAAAACAGCCTACCTCCGTGGCTACAAAGATGGTCATGATGATGGCAAAGAAGGCAGATGGTTAAGATACGATACCTTAATGGAATTCATGGCTTGACTCTGTCGCCCATTATGCTAGAATAGAAACATGCGATGAGTCGATTGGCTCTTAGGAGCCTTTTGCGCTGAGGAGGTCTACATTAGATTGTAACGCAGGAGCGGACCTTGAGTAGTTGTGTGAACCTGCTACTCTCATCGAAAGATGCCTCTTATCCCTTGCCGTTTGGTAGGGGATTTTTCTTTATTCTTGGCTTTTTTACCCTTTTCAACTGGACTTAAACGTAGTATAATAGATTCACTAAACTAAATTGATAGAAAATTCCGAAAGAGGTTTAACTATGGGATACACAGTTGCTGTTGTCGGTGCTACAGGTGCCGTAGGTGCTCAAATGATCAAAATGTTGGAAGAATCAACACTTCCAATTGATAAGGTTCGCTACCTTGCGTCTGCACGTTCTGCAGGAAAAGTTTTGCAGTTCAAAGGTCAAGATGTGACTATTGAGGAAACGACTGAAGACGTGTTTGAAGGCGTTGATATTGCCCTCTTCTCAGCTGGTGGGTCAACCTCTGCCAAATATGCACCTTACGCTGTTAAAGCAGGTGCAGTAGTTGTTGATAACACATCTTACTTCCGTCAAAATCCAGACGTACCATTGGTTGTGCCTGAAGTCAATGCACATGCGCTTGATGCCCACAACGGTATTATCGCCTGCCCTAACTGTTCAACCATTCAAATGATGGTTGCCCTTGAACCAGTTCGTCAAAAATGGGGCTTGGACCGTGTCATCGTGTCAACTTATCAAGCTGTTTCAGGTGCAGGTATGGGAGCTATTCTTGAAACCCAACGTGAGTTGAAAGAAGTATTGAATGATGGCGTTAATCCACGTGATGTTAAAGCCAACATCTTGCCATGTGGTGGCGATAAGAAACACTACCCAATCGCCTTCAACGCTTTGGCTCAAATTGACGTCTTCACAGAAAACGACTATACTTACGAAGAAATGAAGATGACAAACGAAACTAAGAAAATCATGGAAGACGACAGCATTGCTGTATCAGCAACCTGTGTGCGTATTCCAGTCTTGTCAGCTCACTCAGAGTCAGTCTATATTGAAACAAAAGAAGTGGCACCAATTGACGAAGTGAAAGCTGCGATTGCAGCCTTCCCAGGTGCTGTTCTTGAAGACGACGTTGCTAACCAAGTTTACCCACAAGCTGTTAACGCTGTAGGTTCACGTGATACTTTTGTTGGACGTATCCGTAAAGATTTGGATGCTGAAAAAGGTATCCACATGTGGGTTGTTTCAGATAACCTCCTTAAAGGTGCTGCTTGGAACTCAGTCCAAATCGCAGAAACCCTTCACGAACGTGGTTTGGTTCATCCAACATCAGAATTGAAATTTGAATTGAAATAGGGAGTAAAACAGAAATCAGTAACTCGAAGAGTTTGATTTCGTAGTTTTACCCCCGCACAGTTGATTAGGAAGTACGAATGTTGCAAACATGAGTAGTTCCAATCAACCACTGCGCCATGATTCAGAAATCAGTAACTCGAAGAGTTTGATTTCGTAGTTTTACCCCCGCACAGTTGATTAGGAAGTACGACTGTTGTAAACATGAAAGGAAGAACTTACTTCGTAAGTCTTATCTGCCACCTCAAAGCATTGCTTTGAGCAATCAACCACTGCGCCATGATTCAGAATCAGTAAGGATTTTGTTTTGTATTCAAATACTAGTCTCAAGCTAAATCCAATCAAACAGGGAGCGATGTCTCTCTGTTTTTTTTGTGAATCGCCACAAATTGGAAACAATGCCACATCATGTTTTCAGAAAATTGTTAACTTAGCTGTCTGTCTGATCAAAATTATGGTAAAATGGAATGGATTAGAAAACGGTTGAAGGAGAATATTATGTCAATTGATCAATTAAGAGATGTTAGACTGATCACAGCACTTATTACGCCTTTCCACGAAGATGGCTCTATCAATTATGATGCTCTTCCAGGCTTGATTGAGCACCTTTTGGCTCACCATACGGAAGCCCTTCTATTGGCAGGAACAACGGCTGAAAGTCCAACACTTACTCACGACGAAGAGTTGGAACTCTTTGCAGAGGTTCAAAAAATTGTCAATGGTCGTGTACCACTAATTGCTGGTGTCGGGACCAATGATACACGTGACTCCATTGAGTTTGCTAAAGAAGTTGCTAAATTTGGTGGTTTCGCAGCAGGTTTGGCTATCGTGCCTTACTACAACAAGCCATCACAAGAGGGAATGTACCAACATTTCAAAGCGATTGCGGATGCTTCTGAATTGCCAATTATCATCTACAACATCCCTGGTCGTGTTGTTGTTGAAATGGCTCCAGATACTATGCTTCGTTTAGCTGAACATCCAAATATTATCGGTGTCAAAGAATGTACTAGCCTTGCCAATATGGCCTACCTTATCGAACATAAACCGAAAGACTTCTTGGTTTATACCGGTGAAGATGGAGATGCCTTCCATGCGATGAACCTTGGTGCTAATGGAGTTATCTCAGTAGCTTCTCATACAAATGGTGATGAAATGCATGCCATGCTCGAGGCTATTGAAAATAACGATATCAAGACTGCTGCAGCCATCCAACGCAAATTCATTCCGAAAGTTAATGCTCTCTTCTCAGTATCAAGTCCTGCTCCTGTTAAAGCAGTTCTCAACCATCTTGGTTTCGAAGTTGGTCCACTTCGTTTACCATTGGTAGCATGTACTCCTGAAGAAACTAAGCGTATTATCAAGGTTGTCCTTGAGGAAGATATTGAAACAACACGTAAAACGGTTACAGGTGTCGTTCGTCCAGACTATTAAGAAAGTGGAGTTGAGTATCGTGCTCAGCTCTTTTAGTTTAGTGGAATCAAGCAAACAAAATCAGTAGATATGTCTCCTAAAAGCAGTTTTCCACCGTGAAAATCTGCTTTTTTTTGATATAATCATAGTTAGTATGCTTAAAAAAGAAAGGATGTCCTATGAATCAACTTGAACAAAAACTTGAGCAGGATTTTGGTATTGTTTTTAGCCAAAAAGACCTCTTAGAAACGGCATTTACCCACACCTCATATGCCAATGAGCACCGCCTCCTAAACATTTCACATAATGAACGTTTGGAATTTTTAGGAGACGCGGCTCTGCAATTAGTCATTTCCGTTTACCTTTACAATCGCTACCCTAACAAGCCAGAAGGGGAGATGTCTAAGATGCGTAGTACCATTGTTCGTGAAGAGAGTCTGGCTGGCTTTACGAAAGCTTGTGGCTTTGAGCAGTTTATTCGTCTCGGTAAGGGTGAGGAAAAATCTGGTGGTCGTGAACGTGCCACTATTCTCGGTGACCTTTGGGAGGCCTTTCTCGGTGCCCTTTATTTGGACCAAGGATTGCCTGCTGTTGAAAAATTCTTGAATAAAGTGATGATTCCTAAAGTCGAAGAAGGCAACTTTGACCGAGTAACGGATTACAAGACGGAACTCCAGGAACGTCTTCAAGTCAATGGTACGGTTGATATTACCTATACCGTTATTGAAGAATCTGGGCCTGCTCATGCTAAGGAATTTACCATGCAGGTAGCTGTTGATGGTAAGGAACTTAGCACAGGTCTCGGAAAATCGAAGAAATTAGCTGAACAGGCGGCTGCCAAGGCCGCCCTTGAACAACTAGGAAATTAAGCATGTATTTGAAATCAATTGAAATGCAGGGCTTTAAATCCTTTGCGGACAAGACGCAGGTCGTCTTTGACAAGGGAGTAACAGCCGTTGTAGGTCCAAATGGATCAGGAAAATCAAATATTACAGAGAGCTTGCGTTGGGCTTTGGGAGAATCCTCTGCCAAGAGTTTGCGTGGTGGCAAGATGCCTGACGTTATTTTTGCTGGTACAGAAGTTCGTAAGGCCCTCAACTATGCCGAGGTAGCAGTTACACTTGATAACAGTGATGGCTTTATCGCTGATGCTGGTGAATCTATTCGTGTGGAGCGTCATATTTATCGAAATGGTGACAATGATTACTTGATTGACGGTCGTAAGGTTCGTCTGCGTGATATTCATGACCTTTTCATGGATACTGGTCTTGGACGTGATTCTTTTTCCATTATTTCTCAAGGTCGGGTTGAGGCTATTTTCAATGCCAAGCCAGAGGAACGCCGTGCTATTTTCGAAGAGGCCGCTGGTGTTCTCAAATATAAGACACGTAAGAAAGAGACTGAAAGTAAGCTCAATCAAACTCAGGGGAATCTTGATCGTTTGGAAGACATTATCTTTGAGCTGGTTGGTCAGGTTAAGCCACTTGAAAAACAAGCAGCGACAGCTAAACGTTACTTGGAATTAGATAAAGAGCGTAAACAGACTCAACTTAATCTTTTGGTACACGATATTGAAGTTGGCAAATCAGACTTAACCAAAGCGCAAAAAGACTTGGCAGAAGTCAAAGAAAAATTAGCCAGCTATTATGAAGAACGGCATCGTTTAGAGACTGAGAACCAAGAGCTTAAGCAAAAACGCCATCAAATTTCAGATCAAATTTCTTCTGACCAACAAACCTTAGTGGATGTCACACGTCTCATTAGCGACTTTGAGCGTCAAATTGATCTTTATACTATGGAAAGTCAGCAGCGTTCTGAGAAGAAGGAAGAGACTGAAGCCCGCCTTAGTGAGTTAGAAAGTTTAAAAGAAGAAGCAGAAACTTCTCTTGATAGCGTCAACAAACGTCAAATTGAATTAACTCGTGAGCTGGAAACCATTGCCCAAGATTTGACTACTATTCAAACGGAGTTAGAGCAATTTTCGGAAGATCCAGATACGCTTATTGAACGTTTACGTGAGGACTATGTTGGTCTGATGCAGGAGGAAGCCAAAGTTTCCAACAGTTTGACTCAGGTCACCCACGACATGGACAGTCAGACACAAGCGCTTGAGGCACAAGCTGAAGAATATAAACAAGCTCAAGCGGATCTACTTTCCGCTCAGGAAGTGGCTAGCGAAGCTCAAAAAGCTTATCAAGCAGCTCAAGCGAGTCTTCAAGGCCTCTTAGCTAGTTATAAAGAAAAGGCTCAGGCTTATCAAGCTCTTGATAAGGACTACCAAGAGGCTCAAAAGCAGATGTTTGACCTCATGGATTATCTTAAAAGTAAAGATGCCCGTCGTCAAAGTTTGGAGTCAATCCAGAAGAATCACAGTCATTTCTATGTGGGGGTTAAGGCTGTCCTTCAGAATGCCCAATCCATTCAAGGGATTATTGGAGCTGTTAGTGAACACCTGACCTTTGATACTAACTACCAAACGGCGCTTGAAATAGCCCTAGGTGCGAGTGGCCAAAATATTATTGTTGAGGATGAAGCTGCTGCTAAGCGTTCGATTGACTATTTAAAACGCAATCGTCAGGGGCGTGCAACCTTCTTGCCTTTAACGACCATTAAACCACGTCAACTTAATGGACAATTTGCTCAAAGTCTTGCGAGTGCACCTGGCTTTATTGGAATGGCTTCCGATTTGGTAACTTATGAGGAACGCTTGTCCAATATTTTCCAAAACCTCTTGGGAGTAACGGCAATCTTTGATACCATTGACAATGCCAACAAGTCTGCTCGAGCTGTACGTTTCCAAGTGCGCATGGTGACACTTGACGGCTCTGAAATCCGGCCTGGTGGTGCTTTTGCTGGTGGTGCCAATAAACAAAATAACAATCTCTTTATCAAGCCAGAACTGGATGCACTGACTGCTGAAATCAGTCAGATTAAGGCTCAATTAAGCGACAGTGAAGCCAAAGTTGAAGACCTTAAGACCAAACGTAAGAGGCTCCAAAAAGACTTAGAGAATCTCAAGTCAGAGGGGGAAAACGCTCGTCTAGAGGAGCAAAAATTGGACTTGGAGCATCAACAAGCTGTGACAGAAGTAGAGAAAAGTCAAGCATTAGTGGACAGCTTCAAACAGGCTACTCAGGGTTCTGAAGACTCGAATCTTCAAGATAAGGCTGTGCGTCTGAAAGCAGAGTTAACACAAATACAATCAAAACGTGAGGCAATCAACGACCGAATCGAGGCTATCAAGGAAGATAAGGATGCGCTTGGTCAACAAAAACAAGGTCTCTTAGACAAGCAATCTGAACTTCAGCTAAGGGAACGAGACTTACAGGCAGAATTACGCTTTGCCAAGACGGAAACTAATCGACTTCAAGCCGATTTGTCTGAGTTAATGAGGGAATCAGAAAATCTCTTAGCTCTTCTCAACAACCAAGTTGACCAGAATCAATCTGACCGCTTGCCACATTTGCAAGCGCAGCGTGATGAAGCTGTTCAACGTAAGGATGATTTGGAGCAGTCTCTTGTTCGTGCTAAGATTCAAGTACAAGACTATGAAGGTCAGTTGGAAGACTTGGAGGAACGTTTGGCTAAGGCGGGTAATCGCAATGAGGATTTGATTCGTCAACAGACTCGCTTGGAAGAAGGTGAGCGTCAGATTAGCCAATCGCTTCGTAAGTTTGCAACTCAATTGGCTGAAGATTATCAGATGACGCTTGAAGTGGCTAAGGAACAAACGCAAACTCTTGAAAATGTGGAACAAGTTCGTCAGAACTTACAAGGGCTTGAACGTTCTATTAAGGCTTTGGGGCCAGTCAATCTAGATGCTATTGACCAGTTTGAAGAAGTCAAGCAACGTTTGGACTTCTTGAACGGTCAGAAAGATGATTTGCTTGAAGCCAAGAGTCTCCTGCTTAGTACCATTAATGACATGGATGGAGAAGTGAAATCACGCTTTAAAGCGACCTTTGAGGCTATCCGTGAGAGCTTTAAACAGACTTTTACTCAGATGTTTGGAGGCGGTTCGGCCGATTTGATTTTGACTTCTGACAACCTTCTGGAAGCTGGTGTAGAGATTTCTGTTCAACCTCCAGGTAAGAAAATTCAATCGCTTAACCTTATGTCTGGTGGTGAGAAGGCTTTGTCCGCTCTAGCATTACTCTTTGCCATCATTCGTGTTAAGACGATTCCATTTGTTATCTTGGATGAAGTAGAAGCAGCCCTTGATGAAGCCAATGTAAAACGTTTCGGTGACTACCTCAATCGCTTTGATAAATCCAGTCAGTTTATCGTGGTTACTCACCGTAAGGGGACCATGTCTGCGGCTGATTCAATTTATGGGGTGACTATGCAGGAATCTGGGGTTTCAAAAATCGTTTCCGTCAAATTGAAAGATCTTGATTTAGACTAAAAATAGATTATATTTTCATGAAAGGTAGTTGATAGTTTTATCACTATCTTTTTTTTACAGTCTCAAAAAATTTGCCTAGACTATCATAAAAAAATTAGGTTGGCGCTTTCAAAATAACACAATCGATTGCGCAAAATAGCATCTCTTAGCCTATGATTAGGATTACAGGATTTATGAGAAAAAGGTCGACTTGTCTTTTTTCTGGGTCATGTTACAATAATAATGGGAATGTCATATGGGGATATGGTGTTTTTCAAAGTTAGTTATAGTTTATGTGTTAAGATTTGAGTTTCTGGACACATGTTAGACTTCGCATGCACAGGTTAAGAAGTCTTCCGTTGAGAATATCTAGGCTTAAAGGCCTGGATTTTTTTCTCCTCTTGAAAGCTTCCTATTTTTTTGGTAGAATTGATGGTAATTGAATAGAAGTCGTAGAGACTAGTAACCTTATGGAAATTGTCAGGGATTGGGGGCCACGGACTGGAAGCCCCCTCAAGGGAAGTTTGGTGAATTCACTCATGAAAACAACGACTGACGAATCAAGGTCTGGGTAACCGGATAAAAAACGGATGGTACCGCGTGTCAACGCTCCGGGTTGGAGTTTGGCACGTGGTTTTTTGTTTGCGATTCGAAATTGTTATTTAAGAAAGGAATCTCATGGATTTACAAACACAATTGCAAGAGTTGAAAACCTCAACGCAAGCTAAATTGGCTGAAATGCGTGGAGAACACTCTAAAGAATTACAAGAATTGCGTGTGGCAGTTTTAGGTAAAAAAGGGTCTTTGACGGATCTCTTGAAGGGTCTTAAAGACCTTCCAAATGAAGAACGTCCTAAAGTTGGTAAGATGGTCAACGAAGTACGTGACGTTTTGACTGAAGCTTTTGACGAAGCCGCTAAAATTGTTGAAGCCGCTAAAATTCAAGCACAGCTTGACTCTGAAAGTCTTGATGTTACCCTTCCAGGACGCCAAGTCAAACTTGGTAACCGTCATATTCTTAGCCAAACAGCTGAAGAAATTGAAGACATTTTCTTGGGCATGGGCTTCCAAGTCGTTGACGGTTTTGAAGTGGAAACAGATTACTACAACTTTGAACGCATGAACTTGCCTAAAGATCACCCAGCGCGTGATATGCAAGATACCTTCTATATTACGGAAGAAATCTTGATGAGAACTCACACAAGTCCTGTACAAGCTCGTACGCTTGATAAACATGATTTTTCTAAGGGTCCGCTTAAAATGATTTCACCAGGACGTGTTTTCCGTCGTGATACAGATGATGCGACTCACAGTCACCAGTTCCACCAAATCGAAGGATTAGTCGTTGGTAAAAATATTTCAATGGGTGACCTTAAAGGAACACTTGAAATGATTATCCAAAAAATGTTTGGTGCAGAGCGTCAAATCCGTCTGCGTCCTTCTTATTTCCCATTCACTGAACCTTCCGTTGAGGTTGACGTGTCATGCTTCAAGTGTGGAGGTAAAGGATGTAACGTATGTAAGAAGACAGGATGGATTGAGATCCTTGGTGCTGGTATGGTTCACCCACAAGTGCTTGAGATGTCAGGTGTTGATTCTGAAGAATACTCAGGTTTCGCTTTCGGTCTTGGTCAAGAACGTATTGCCATGCTCCGTTATGGAATTAACGATATTCGTGGTTTCTACCAAGGAGACGTTCGATTCTCAGAACAATTTAAATAAGGTTTAGGAGGTTGTCATGACAGTTGCCATTCGTAAGGTTCTTCCAGAAGAAGTAGCAGAATTAAAAGTTATCTCGGAAGATACTTTTAGGGAGACATTTGCTCATGATAACACAGAGTCCCAGTTGCAAGCTTACTTTGACACTGCGCTGTCTGAGAAAGTTCTCTTCGATGAAATCACTCACGACGAATCACGTTATTTTTTCATTCTCGTTGATGGTGAAAAGGCAGGTTTTCTAAAAACTAATGTCGGATCTGCCCAAACAGAGCAGCACCTAGACAATGCCTTTGAAATTCAGCGTATTTATATCAGTCAGGCTTTTCAAGGTATGGGCTTAGGAAAGAAGCTCTTTGAATTTGCATTGCAGGAAGCCCGTGATCTAGGTTGTGATTGGGCCTGGTTGGGTGTTTGGGAAAGAAATTTCAAAGCACAGATTTTTTACGATAAATATGGCTTTGAAAAATTTGCAGAGCACAATTTTCCAGTCGGTGATGGTAAAGTGGACTGCGATTGGTTACTAAAATTGAAATTATAAACCTATTATTAAGTTGATAGAGAGGAGTTTATAAGGCGATTAAACGTGTCAGTTCGTCTTCCTCTTATATTAGCTATACATATTCCTAAATGACAGAAAGGATTTGAATACGACCTCAAAGTTCGAGATTGGTTGTCTTTGAATCTAAATATTTTGTTCCTAATTATAGAGAAAGGATTTGAACCCGCCCTAAGCTCTGGGCAAAAAAGATAAAGGCGCCTAGGTGCTGATGCACCAGCGTTGCCTTTCCTATTTTTGCTGAGAGCTCTTAACGGGCTTGGTATCATTATTATGCTAGTTAGTTATAAATGGTTAAAAGAGTTGGTTGATGTGGATGTTACTACTGCCGAACTCGCTGAAAAAATGTCGACGACAGGTATTGAAGTGGAAGGTGTTGAAACACCTGCTGAAGGCTTGTCAAAATTGGTTGTTGGTCATGTCTTGTCATGTGAAGATGTACCTGAAACCCACTTGCACTTGTGTCAAGTAGATACAGGAGATGCTGAAGGTCCACGTCAAATTGTTTGTGGCGCTCCAAATGTCACTGCTGGAATCAAGGTCATTGTTGCCATTCCTGGTGCTCGTATCGCAGACAACTACAAAATCAAAAAAGGGAAAATTCGTGGCATGGAGTCTCTCGGGATGATCTGTTCTTTGGCTGAACTTGGTCTTCCAGATAGCATTATTCCTAAAGAATTTGCGGATGGTATCCAAATTTTGCCGGAAGATGCCGTTCCTGGAGATAGTATTTTCCCATATCTCGACCTTGATGATGAAATCATAGAATTGTCAATCACACCGAACCGTGCTGATGCCCTTTCTATGCGTGGTGTCGCTCATGAAGTCGCTGCAATCTATGGTAAATCTGTTCACTTCCCAGAAAAAACAGTCACAGAAGATAGCAAGCCAGCTTCTGATAAGATTTCAGTAGCTATCGAAAGCGATAAAGTGGCTACTTATGCTAGCCGTGTGGTTGAAAATGTCACTGTCCAACCAAGTCCACAATGGTTGCAAAATCTTCTCATGAATGCTGGTATCCGTCCAATCAACAACGTGGTGGACGTGACAAACTATGTTCTTCTCTACTTTGGACAACCTATGCACGCCTTCGATTTGGACAAATTTGAAGACTCACGTATCGTTGCCCGTGATGCTCGTGATGGTGAAAAATTGGTCACTCTTGATGGTGAAGAACGTGAATTGACTGCTGAAGATATTGTTATCACGGTAGCTGATAAACCGGTAGCTCTTGCAGGTGTTATGGGTGGCGCTTCAACTGAAATTGACAACAATTCTAAAAACGTTGTTCTCGAATCTGCTGTTTTTGATGGCAAATCTGTTCGTAAGACAAGTAGCCGTCTTAACCTTCGTTCAGAATCGTCATCACGCTTTGAAAAAGGTGTCAATAACGATACTGTCCTTGAAGCCCTTGATTTTGCAGCAGCTATGTTGCAAGAATTGGCAAATGGTACTGTTCTTGCAGGCCGTGTTCAAGCAGGTTCAGTGGACACAGAACCAGTTCAAGTTTCTACAAGTCTTGACTATGTAAATGTTCGTCTTGGAACTGAATTGACGTTCGCAGATATCGAAGATGTCTTTGCCAAACTTGGCTTTGGTCTTTCAGGTGATGCTGAAAAATTCACAGTATCTGTACCACGTCGCCGTTGGGACATTGCAATCCAAGCTGACTTGGTCGAAGAAATTGCCCGTATTTATGGTTATGAAAAATTACCTACAACACTCCCAGAAGCAGCAGGTACAGCTGGTGAATTAACGAAAACACAAGCTCTACGCCGTAAGATTCGTACCATTGCTGAAGGAGCCGGTCTGACTGAGATTATCTCATATGCTTTGACAACATCTGAAAAAGCTGTTGAATTTGCAGTGACACCAAGTAACTTGACTGAGTTGATGTGGCCAATGACTGTTGATCGCTCAGCTCTCCGTCAAAACATGGTTTCTGGTATGCTTGATACCGTTGCTTACAATGTTAACCGTAAGAATAGCAACGTAGCTATCTACGAAATCGGTAAAGTCTTTGAGCAAAAAGGTAATCCGAAAGAAGATTTACCAAATGAAATCAATACCTTCGCCTTTGCCATTTCTGGTCTTGTTGCGGAAAAAGATTTCCAAACCAAAGCAACGCCAGTTGATTTCTTCTATGCCAAGGGTATCGTAGAAGCTCTCTTTGATAAGCTTGACCTTACTGTTGACTATGTAGCGACAAAAGACCTAGCAAGTATGCACCCAGGTCGCACTGCGACTATTGTACTTGATGGTCAAACCATTGGTTTCCTTGGTCAAGTCCACCCGCAAACCGCTAAGAACTACGGTATTCCAGAAACTTATGTAGCTGAAATTAATCTCAACGCTGTAGAAGCTGCCTTGCAACCAGATCAACCATTTGTTGAAATCACAAAATTCCCTGCAGTATCACGTGATATCGCCCTTCTTCTCAAGGCAGAAATCACTCATCAAGAAGTTCTTGATGCTATTAACTCTGCAGGAGTAAAACGCTTGGTTGCCGTTAAACTCTTTGACGTTTATGCAGGTGAAAAACTTGGTGCAGGAATGAAATCAATGGCCTATAGCCTTACCTTCCAAAATCCAAATGACAACCTTACAGACGAAGAAGTTGCCAAATACATGGAAAAAATTACTAAAGCTCTCACTGAAAAAGTTAAAGCAGAAGTACGTTAATAGTTAGAAAATCCATCTGAGAAGATGGATTTTTAAGTGATTAGACGATATTACATAAAGGAGATAATTTGTTTTTAGAGTTCTTTGACGGGGTATGGGGACATTACACCTTTGAATCTGATAAAGTCAATATACTTATTGATGGCTTACCCAGTTTTGCTTATCCTTTGGGGCAATTAACATTTTTAGTGTTAGTCTATAGGTTACTTGTTCATCAGTATGTTAAGAAGTTTTTAGTCATGTCACCTCAAGATATCTGGGCTTGGCATAAAGAAAAATTTTGTCAAAGTAAATTATCTTTCATTGTCATCCCGATAGTTTATTTGTTTATTTTCGGAATGACCTATGTTTTGGTTGAGGATGTTTTAGCTACCGTCACTATTTACAAAGATTATGGAGGACCCATAGCTAAAACCATTGATGGCAAAGTTGAACAAATAGATATTAGTCATGTTGGCTCAAAAACGAGTAGTGCTAGAATTAATGCTCACTTTGTAAGCTCTGACGGGCAGACTTATGACATTCACCTGATAAACGGTGATAAAAGAATCGCTAATTATATGCGGCACCATGAGTCAGATTCCTATACTGCAACACTTTCCTTTGATAGACATGGCAAGCCACTCTATATTTCTAAATTCTGGGAGTAGGCAGTTAGAAAAGGTCTTTCAGTGATTTGCACTTGACAAATATGTAAATTCTCTGCATAATAAAAGAAAAAAACTTGAAAAGAGGGTAGCCATGCAAATTATTAAACGTAATGGTCAAGTTGCTGAATTTGATCCTGATAAAATCTACCAAGCCATCTTAAAAGCAGCCCAGACTGTGTATGTTATTGATGATGCTTGGCGCCAAAACCTAGCTCAAGTGACTCGTAAAGTAGTGCTTGATCTTCAAGACGCCCAAGTGGAGCGCCCAACCATTAACATGATTCAGTCATTGGTTGAAAATCGTCTTATGGAAGCTGGTTTTATCAATATTGCTGAACATTACATTTCATATCGCTTACAACGTGATTTGGAGCGTAACGGTTATGGAGACAAGGTGATTGTCCACCTTCGCTTTGAACAGACTAAATAAACAAAAGCCATCGTTTGATGGCTTTTTGTGTGTACTAGTTTTCAGTCTATGGTTTTATGGTTTGCAAAAGTTTTAAAAAAGTTTTCAATTCTTCTTCGTGACCTATTTGCAGATAGGTATCAGATGTAGGGCTAATAAAGGAAGACTCTAAGAAACGCATCTGTGTTTGAGCTTTAAATTTTTCTAAAGAAAGCCCTTTAGGAAGCTGCCAAGTGATATGTCTAGGAGAAATTTGGTAGGGTAAAGTCACATTAGCTCGTTCAATGGTTCCTTGACTTCTAGCCATGGTTTCTTGAAAAAGATCACGCAGTTTTTTAATATTTTTTTGGAACATGCCATTATCTAGGTAGACTGAGAGGGCCTTTTGCATAATAAGATTGGTATCATAGTCAATAAGTCCTTTGTGAGCCAAAAAGGTAGCTCTGAGATTTTGTGGTAGGACAACACTCCCCAAACGTAACCCAGGGAAAAGTGCCATGGAAAATGATTTGATATAAATAATGCGGTCGTGGGTATCATAGTAATGAATCGGAAGATTTTTACTGTCACTAAAATCTCCCATATAGTCATCCTCAACGATATAAACATTATACTGACTGGCTAGTTGAGCTAGCTTTTCCTTTTCTTTGGCGGTATAGCTCAAACCTAGAGGATTGGAATAACGGCTAATGGTATAGAAGAACTTAATTTGGCCAGATTTAAAGTACTTTTCAAGGAGGTCAAGATCTAATCCATCAAATCCACGGTTTATGGATTCATAGGTCAATTTTTGACGGTTAACCAGTTGGTTCATACGGTGGTAGGTAGGCTGTTCCAAGAGAATTTTATGACCACCATTGCCAAAATCCATCTGTGAGAGGATGTAAAGGGCTTGCTGACTTCCTGAAGTGATGACAATCTGATCCGCATTCACATAAATATCATCAGCCGCTAGTCGATTTTTTAACGCTTCAACCAGTTCTGTAAGTCCTGCTTGCTCATGGTAGTAATTGAAGAGATAGTCTTGATGGCCAGCCAAACTTTCATCTAGGCAAAGGTGAAAATCTTCGTAGGCCAATTGATTATAGTCATTAAGATTGAGAAGGACTTTGTCACTTGTATCGGAGCGTCCCTCAAGAACATAGTAGCCACTTTTGGGGACAGCGTAAATATAGTTTTGATATCTAAGCTCCAAGAGGGCTCTTTGGGCAGTATCCTTACTACAGGAGTAAGTCTGGCTAAGTTGACGAATGGAAGGTAACTTGCTCCCTTTTTCCAAACTACCATTTTGGATATCGTTCTTAATGCTTTCTAAAATATCTTGATAAATACTCATAACTGACCCCTTACAGATTTTTCCTTATTGTACCTTAGATATAGGCTTTAGGCAAGGTTACTGGGGAAATTTGACAAGATTATTAGATTTTGACATAATAAAAAGGCTGTAAGGAAATATTAACTCCCCTTCAAAACAAGTTTAAGGAGATTATAAAAATGACTTTTAAGAAAATTTTAGGCCTTGTCGCTTTGGCCTGTTTGACCATCATTGGCTTGTCGGCTTGTACGACAGAAAAGGAGCCTACATGGACTTACGATAAAAACAAATTGTTATTTACTGGCCAAGATGCTAGTGTACAAGTTCTTTCTGCCAAGAAAATCGAATCACCTGAAGGACAAAAGGCTGTCCGTGTACACTATAAACTTAGCAACACAAGTAAAGAAACCATGAATGCCTACACTCTATTGATGAAGGTAGTTCTTGATGTTAAACAAGAAGATAAGGAAGTCAAGGTCGCTACAATGGTCTTTTCTCAAGATGATGACAGAGATAAGATTGCTAATAAGACCAAGATTGCTCCTAAGGAAGTCAAAGAGATTGTGGTTGACTATACCGTTGCTGACTTTGATCATGACTTGACCATTGATTTCTCAGACTATGGTACGGAGGCAAATGCAACGGCCAAGGTATCATTACGAAATCTAGAAAAAGCACCAGTCAAATACTTCGATAAAAAAGATAAATAAAATGAGTCATCACACGCTTGTGTGGTGATTTTTTGATGAATGAAATTCTGTACCCGTACAGTTTCTAAAAAGCCCTCTTGTAAAATCGTCAGAATTTTCATAAACTTGAATTATATTTATTAATCAAGGAGTTTTAGGTATGTCAACAAAACGCTTAACCCTTTCGGCTTTTTTTATGGCACTTGTCATTATTTTGAGCTCGAGTCTCTTATCTATTCCCGTCCCAGGAGGTCATTTCTATTTTAACGGTATCGTTATTTTTTTGGTTGGTTTGATTTTTCCTCCGACGGAAGCTGTCATTATAGCAGGGGTGGGTTCCTTTATTGGTGACTTTCTCTTTTACCCTCTTCCAATGTGGGTGACCTTAGTGACACATAGCCTACAAGTCCTTGCTATTGCACTTATAGTTGGCAGACGTTTAGGTAAATTGTCTAAATCAAGAGCTATTTTAGGTCTTTTGCTTGGAGCTCTCATTGATTTGGTGGGTTACGGATTGGGCCGTGCCTTTGTCTATGGTACGCCAGCAGTTGCAATCATGAAACTTCCTTTTGATATTGTGGCAGCCATAATCGGTCTTGGACTAGCCTATTACATTTATTTCCATACGGGCTTTGTTAAACAATTTAAAAAAGTTTGGGAAGGAAACTAGATGACGACTCTTATAGTTGCTAATGATTTGGTTGGTTTGGGGAAGGTTGCCTTAACCAGTAGTCTCCCCATCATGTCGTCCTGTCAGATAGAAGTCCTTCCTTTGCCTACGGTTCTTTTGTCCTCACATACCGGCGAGTTTGAGCATATCTATCTACGAGATCTTAAAGAAGACATGAAAGGTTTTTGCCAACAGTGGGAGCAGTTGGACTTTAAAGTGGATGGCTTGGTTAGTGGTTATTTCAAGTCAAGAGAGGAGCTAGATTTAGTTGCTCAATTGGCTGAAGAGAAGCAAATTCCTTTATTTGTCGATCCCATAATGGGAGATAATGGCCAGCTCTATAAGGGATTTGACAAGACTTATGTGGAAGCTATGAGAAACTTTTGTCAGCGGGCGGATGTGATTATCCCTAATATGACAGAAGCCTCCCTTTTGACTGGGTCCCCATATTTGGAAAGAGACACCTATGATAAAGCTACTATCGAAAAGCTTTTAAGAGATTTAGGCAAACTTGGCCCCAAAAAGGTCTTTTTGACCGGAGTCTCACTAGAGGAAGGAAAAATTGGATTAGCTTATTTTGATAAAGAAAATGAGCAAACGACCTACCTCATGCGCCCTAGTTATTCGGAACATTTTTATGGGAGTGGTGACATCCTAACTGCTATCTTATCGTCAGGATATTTTCACCACTTAGATTTGCTTGAAGTCTGTGACTTGGCCTTGAATTTCATGGATAGGGTTCTTTTATCGACCATGTCCAGTGGTCGTCCTGTAAAATATGGACTCTTCTATGAATCCCACATAGGCTATTTATTTAATGGATTTGAAAAATTATTGGAGGAAACAAATGGTAAATAATAAAATTCGTGAATTGGTCGAACTCAGTTTGTATGCAGCTTTAATTATTGTGAGTGTGCAGTTTATTCGTATTCCTTTTGGACCTCAATTTGTCCATTTGGGAAATGCCCTAGTTGTGATTGCTGTTTTGATTTTTGGTTCAAAAAAAGGTGCCCTTGTAGCAACAGTAGGATTAGGACTGTTTGATATTCTCAATGGTTATGCTGCTGAGGTTTGGATAACGATTTTAGAATCTCTGATTGTCTGTTATGTCCTTCATCTCGTTTTTGAGAAAGCCCTCAAGTCAAATGACAAAACCAGCTATATTATCCTCATTGGGGTGATAGCTGCAGTGACGAAAATCATTCTTAATTTTGTCAAATATACGATTATAAACACTGCTGTTGCATCTCTACCTTTAAAAGCTGCAATGCTAGCTTCAGTGGTTAAGATTGGTGGTACTTTTGGGACATCAGTTGTTACAATTATTGCGGTTCCTCTTTTATATCCTGTCTTCAAACGCATTTTGAAAAAAGACTAAAGATTTAGCAGGCTCGTCCTGCTTTTTCTTTGCTTTTTGGATGATTTATGGTCCAAATTTACCTTAAAAATGGTAAAATGGTTAAGTTAATGTCAAGAAAGGAAGGGACTAAATCTTGGTTTAGTCCATAGGTCATATGTCTATTTTAGAAGTCAAAAATCTTAGTCACGGATTTGGTGACCGTGCTATTTTTGAAAATGTCTCTTTTCGTTTGCTTAAAGGAGAACATATTGGTTTAGTTGGTGCTAATGGTGAAGGGAAATCGACCTTCATGTCTATCGTTACTGGGAAATTGCAACCTGATGAAGGTAAGGTGGAATGGTCTAAGTATGTGACAGCGGGTTATTTGGATCAGCATGCTGTCCTTGAGAAGGGAATGACCGTTCGTGATGTTCTTCGGACGGCTTTTGATGAGCTCTTTAAAACCGAGGAACGCATCAATGAAATTTACATGTCTATGGCTGAAGAAGGAGCTGACGTTGATGCTCTAATGGAAGAAGTAGGTGAACTCCAAGATCGCTTGGAAACTCGTGATTTCTATACTCTAGATGCTAAGATAGATGAGGTTGCTCGTGCCCTTGGTGTCATGGATTTTGGTATGGATACAGATGTAACGGACCTTTCAGGTGGTCAACGTACCAAGATTCTCTTGGCTAAGTTATTGCTTGAAAAACCAGATATCTTGCTTCTTGATGAGCCAACCAACTATTTGGATGCAGAACATATTGCCTGGCTTAAACGCTATCTTCAAGAGTATGAAAATGCCTTTGTCCTCATTTCTCACGATATTCCATTCTTGAACGACGTGATTAACATTGTCTACCATGTTGAAAATCAGGACTTGGTTCGTTATGCAGGCGATTATGACAATTTCCAATCCGTTTATGCTATGAAAAAAGCTCAATTAGAAGCCGCCTACGAACGTCAGCAAAAGGAAATTGCAGACCTGCAAGATTTTGTTAACCGGAACAAGGCGCGTGTTGCAACTCGAAACATGGCCATGTCTCGTCAGAAGAAATTGGATAAGATGGATATTATTGAGTTGCAGGCAGAGAAACCAAAACCTGAATTTCATTTCAAGGAAAGTCGTACACCTGGTCGCTTTATTTTCCAAACCAAAGATCTCGTTATTGGTTACGACCGTGCTTTGACAAAGGCACCATTGAACCTTACTTTTGAACGTAATCAAAAGGTAGCTATTGTCGGTGCCAATGGTATTGGTAAGACTACCTTGCTTAAGAGTTTGCTTGGTATCATCCAACCACTTGAAGGGGAAGTTGAGACAGGTGACTTCATTGACCTGGGTTATTTCGAGCAAGAAGCAGAAGGGTCACGTCAGACGCCCCTTGAAGCTGTTTGGGACGCTTTCCCAGCCTTAAATCAAGCTGAGGTTCGTGCGGCTCTAGCCAAATGTGGTTTAACGTCTAAGCATATCGAAAGCCAAATTCAAGTGCTTTCAGGGGGAGAGCAGGCTAAAGTTCGCTTCTGTCTCCTGATGAATCGTGAAAATAATGTCCTTATTCTGGACGAACCAACCAACCACTTGGATGTTGATGCTAAGGAAGAACTAAAACGCGCTCTTCAAGCTTTCAAAGGTAGTATTCTTATGGTTTGTCACGAACCTGACTTTTATGAAGGTTGGACAGATGTTTGGGATTTCAATGAATTAGTCTAATTAAAATAGAGTGGTGACATCTTCTTCTAGGGAAGTAAGTGTCACTCACTCTTTTTTTGCATTTTTAAGAGCAAAGTACTGATTGCTAACTGTAAGTATTACCGAGGTCATATTAGGGATACTATCTGTCATCACAATGCGGTTTTTAGCATGATTTGACACAATCAATTAGGAATATAGAGCAAAAATACTTAATTTGTTCAAAAAGTAACAAAGTTTGAGCATAAAAGGTGTAACCGTTTTCTGAATATGGTAGAATATTATAGTAAAACTATTATCAAAAGAAAGTTGGATAAACTTATGTCAAAAATCGTAGTTGTTGGCGCTAACCACGCTGGTACTTTTAGTATCAATACTATTCTCGATAATTACGGAGACCAAAATGAAGTTGTTGTTTTCGACCAAAACTCTAACATTTCATTCTTGGGTTGTGGTATGGCTCTTTGGATTGGTAATCAAATTTCTGGTTCTGATGGCCTTTTCTATGCCAACAAAGAAGGACTTGAAAGCAAGGGTGCTAAGGTTTATATGAACTCACCAGTTGAGTCTATTGACTTTGATGGTAAAACCGTTACAGCTCTTGTTGATGGAAAAGAACATGTTGAATCATATGACAAATTGATTTTGGCTACTGGTTCACAACCAATTTTGCCTCCAATTGAAGGCGCTGAAATTAAAGAAGGTAGCCGTACTTTCGAAGCTACTCTTGAAAACCTTCAATTCGTTAAACTTTTCCAAAATGCTCAAGAAGTTATCGATAAGTTGAACGACAAATCACAAGATATCAAACGTGTAGCAGTTGTTGGTGCTGGTTACATTGGTGTTGAATTGGCTGAAGCTTTCCAACGTCACGGTAAAGAAGTCATTCTTATCGATGTTGTTGACACATGTTTGGCAGGTTATTATGACCATGACTTGACTGATCTTATGGCTAAAAACATGGAAAACCATGGTATTAAATTGGCATTTGGTGAAACTGTTAAGGCAGTTGAAGGTGACACTAAAGTTGAACGTATCGTCACTGATAAAAATGCTTATGATGTCGACATGGTCGTTCTTGCCGTTGGTTTCCGTCCTAACACAGCTCTTGGTGCTGGTAAGTTGGAAACATTCCGTAATGGCGCTTACCTTGTTAATAAGAAACAAGAAACATCAGTTAAGGACGTTTACGCAGTTGGTGACTGTGCTACCGTTTATGACAATGCCCTTGATGATGTCAACTATATTGCCTTGGCTTCAAATGCTGTTCGTTCAGGTATCGTTGGTGGTCATAATGCCGGTGGTGGCGATGTCGAATCAAATGGTGTTCAAGGATCAAATGGTATTTCAATCTATGGCTTGAACATGGTATCTACTGGTTTGACTGAAGAAAAAGCAAAACGTTTTGGCTTCAATCCTGCAGTAGTAGCTTCAACGGATCTTCAAAAAGCTGCCTTTATGGAAGATGGAAATGAAGAAGTCACAATCAAGATCGTTTATGACAAAGATACACGTAAAGTTCTTGGTGCTCAAATGGTATCACGTATGGATATCTCAATGGGTATTCACATGTTCTCATTGGCAATTCAAGAAGGTGTCACTATTGACCGTCTCCAATTACTTGATTTGTTCTTCTTGCCACACTTTAACCAACCACTTAGCTATATTGCTAAAGCAGCTATCTCAGCTAAATAATATGAAACAGCTAATTCATTTGAATTGGCTGTTTTTGTCTCTTTAATCTACTAAAAAAGCCTCCTTTCGGAGACTTTTTCTAGTTAACTAATGTTACATTAGTTTTTTGAAGCTTCTTGGAAGTCTGGGTTTTTCCATGCTTCATCAATGATAGCTTGCAATTCATCAGCTGAAGCTTTCATCTTTTGTTGTTCAGCATCGTTCAATGGGATGTTAACTGGACGTACAATACCGTGTGCACCTACGATAGCAGGTTGACCGATATAAACGTTGCTTACACCATATTGACCTTCTTGGAATACAGACAATGGAAGTACTGCATTTTCATCGTCAAGGATAGCTTTAGTGATACGAGCAAGAGCTACTGCGATACCATAGTATGTAGCACCTTTTTTGTTGATGATTGTGTAAGCTGCATCACGAACACCTTCGAACAATTCAACCAATTCAGCTTCTTGAACGTTTTCTTTGTCTTTAAGGAATTCTTCAAGGTTTACACCAGCGATGTTAGCGTGTGACCAAACGGCAAATTCTGAGTCACCGTGTTCACCCATGATGTAGGCGTGAACTGAACGTGCGTCAACGTCAAGTTTTTCAGCAAGTGCTTGACGGAAACGAGCTGAGTCAAGTGAAGTACCTGAACCTACAACGCGTTCTTTAGGGAATCCTGAGAATTTCCATGTTGCGTAAGTCAATACGTCAACTGGGTTAGCGGCTACAAGGAAGATTCCTTTGAATCCTGATTCAACAACTTGTGTAACGATTGATTTGTTGATGGCAAGGTTTTTACCAACAAGATCAAGACGAGTTTCACCTGGTTTTTGAGGAGCACCAGCAGTGATAACTACAAGGTCAGCATCCGCACAGTCTTCGTATTTAGCTGCATAGATTTTTTTAGGTGAAGTGAATGCAAGGGCGTGACTAAGGTCAAGTGCATCACCAACAGCTTTTTCGAACAATTGTGGAATTTCAATGATACCAAGTTCTTGAGCGATACCTTGGTTTACAAGTGCGAAAGCGTAAGATGAACCTACGGCACCGTCACCAACAAGGATGACTTTTTTGTGTTGTTTAGTTGCAGTCATGGTCTAAACATCTCCTTAATTTTTTATTGGGTTACCCCGTACAATGCTTATTCTACCACTTTAAGCGACAGATGTCACGAGATATTAAGTAAATATTGAATGAAAGCGTTTTATGAGACTGAAAAATAAAGCGTTTTATGGTATAATAATATAGAAATTTTCTATGCTCTTTTATTAGAGTTTGGAATGATTTGAATGAAAGAAAAGAGGCATTTTAAAGGTGCAAGATAATAATTTAATTGACGTTAAATTGACATCTGAAATGAAAACGAGTTTTATCGATTACGCCATGAGTGTAATCGTTGCTCGTGCTTTGCCAGATGTTCGTGATGGTTTAAAACCAGTACAACGTCGTATCCTTTATGGAATGAATGAGCTTGGGGTGACACCTGATAAGCCACATAAAAAATCAGCTCGTATCACTGGGGATGTCATGGGTAAATATCACCCACATGGTGACTCATCTATCTATGAGGCTATGGTTCGTATGGCCCAATGGTGGAGCTACCGTTACATGTTGGTTGATGGTCACGGTAACTTTGGTTCTATGGATGGTGACGGAGCCGCCGCTCAGCGTTACACTGAGGCGCGTATGTCAAAATTCGCTTTGGAAATGCTCCGTGATCTTAACAAAAATACTGTTGATTTTCAAGATAACTACGATGGTTCGGAACGTGAGCCAATTGTTCTGCCATCACGTATTCCTAATTTACTTGTTAATGGCGCAACAGGGATTGCCGTTGGTATGGCGACCAATATCCCACCGCACAATCTGTCTGAGACAATTGATGCTGTCAAATTGATGATGGACAATCCTGAGGTCACAACACGTGAGTTGATGGAAGTTCTCCCTGGCCCTGATTTTCCAACGGGTGGTCTGGTCATGGGGAAAACTGGTATTCACCGTGCCTATGAGACTGGTAAGGGCTCTATCGTCCTTCGTTCGCGTACTGAAATTGAAACAACTAAATCAGGTCGTGAGCGTATTGTTGTCACTGAGTTTCCTTACATGGTCAATAAGACCAAGGTTCATGAGCATATTGTTCGTTTGGCCCAAGAAAAACGTGTTGAAGGAATTACAGCAGTCCGTGATGAGTCGTCTCGTGAAGGAGTTCGCTTTGTTATTGAAGTGCGTCGTGATGCCTCTGCCAATGTTATATTGAATAACCTGTTCAAATTAACGCAACTTCAGACTAACTTCAGCTTCAACATGTTGGCCATTGAAAAGGGTGTTCCAAAAATCCTTTCACTACGTCAAATCTTGGCGGATTATATTGCCCACCAAAAAGAAGTTGTGGTTCGTCGCACACAGTTTGACAAGGATAAGGCTGAGGCACGTGCCCATATTTTAGAAGGTTTGTTAATTGCACTCGATCACTTGGATGAAGTGATTGCAATTATTCGTAACAGTCAAACGGATTCGGAAGCGCAAGCTGAGTTGATGGCTCGTTTCGAACTTACCGAACGTCAAAGTCAAGCGATTCTTGATATGCGTTTGCGTCGTTTGACCGGTTTGGAACGTGATAAGATTCAAAACGAATATAATGATCTGTTAGCCTTGATTGCAGACTTGGCCGATATCTTGGCGAAACCTGGACGTGTTATTGCCATTATCAAAGAAGAATTGGATGAGAGCAAGCGAAAATTCGGAGATGCTCGTCGTACCGAACTTATGGTCGGTGAAGTTGTCTCACTTGAAGATGAAGACCTCATCGAAGAAGAAGATGTGGTTATTACGCTTTCAAACAAAGGCTATATTAAACGTTTGGCTCAAGATGAGTTCCGCTCACAAAAACGTGGTGGACGTGGGGTCCAAGGTACTGGTGTTAATGACGATGACTTTGTTCGTGATATTGTTTCAACTAGCACTCATGATCACCTTTACTTTATGACTAACAAAGGGCGTGTATACCGTCTTAAGGGCTATGAAATCCCTGAATATGGTCGTACAGCCAAGGGATTACCAATTGTCAACCTCTTGAAGTTAGACGAGGGTGAGACCATTCAAACGGTGATTAATGCTAAGAGTGATGAAGCTTCTGAAAATAATCACCTAGTCTTTGTAACTCGTCAAGGTTTGGTTAAGCGCACTAAAGAAGCCGAGTTCAAAAATATTCGCCAAAATGGTTTGATTGCCTTAAAACTTAGAGAAGGTGATGAACTAATCAATGTCTTCTTGACTACAGGAAATGAAGAAATTATCATTGGTACCAAGTTTGGATACAGTGTACGCTTCAAGGAAAATACGATTCGAAGCATGAGTCGTATGGCTGCTGGTGTTAAAGGAGTGACTCTTCGTGATGGTGACCAAGTCGTTGGTGCTGCCGCCATTATGGACGACCAAGAAGTATTGATTATCTCTGAAAAAGGTTATGGTAAGCGTACTTCAGCCACTGAATACCCAACTAAGGGGCGTGGCGGTAAAGGTATCAAGACGGCTAATATCACTGATAAGAACGGTCATTTAGCTGGTATTGCTACCGTTTCTGGTAACGAGGACATCATGGTCATGACTGATACAGGTGTTATCATTCGTACAGCAGTTGCCAATATTTCCCAAACTGGACGTGCCACTCAAGGGGTTAAGGTCATGCGTTTGGATAATTCTGCTCGAATTGTAACTTTTGCTTTGGTTGAACCAGAAGAAGTTGTGAAAGCTCCCGAGGCCGTCCAAGAAAGTGGTGATAACTGATGAGCAGAGATAAGAAAAATAAGACAACTAAAAAGCGTCATAAATGTCTTGAAATCCTTCGTTGGGTCTTGATTGTTGTTCTTTTGGTTGTTGGTCTAGCGCTATTTTTCAATAAGTCCATCCGCAACACTGTGATTGCCTGGAACACCAATAAATATCAAGTTAGTAATGTTTCTAAAAAGACAATTGAGAAAAACAAAGAAGCTAAGACTAGCTTTGACTTTGAAAATGTTCAATCAATCAGTACTGGATCCGTTTTGCAAGCGCAAATGGATGCTCAAAAGCTTCCGGTTATTGGTGGTATTGCCATTCCTGAGGTCGGTATCAACCTCCCTATTTTCAAAGGCCTTGGAAATACAGAGTTGACTTACGGTGCAGGAACCATGAAGGAAACTCAAGTCATGGGTGGGGAAAACAATTATGCTCTGGCTAGTCACCATGTTTTTGGTATTGCAGGAGCTTCTGACATGCTTTTTTCACCTCTTGATAGGGCTAAGAAAGGCATGAAGATTTATCTTACGGATAAAAATAAAGTCTACACTTATGTCATTAGTGAGGTTACAGTTGTTCAACCAACTGAAGTAGCGGTGGTTGATGATTCACCTGGTAAGTCAGAAGTTACTCTTGTGACTTGTACAGATGCTGAAGCAACTCAGCGTACAATTGTCAAAGGAGTTTTGAAAACTCAAGTAGAATATGATAAGGCTAATTCAGATATTATTGATGCCTTTAACAAATCATATAACCAATTTCAAAGTTGAGAAAAGGCCGTAAGGCCTTTTTCTAAGGAGGAAAAAGTGTTTTTAAATACGGTACACCATGTTGCCATCATAGTTTCTGATTATGAGCGCTCTCGAGATTTTTATGTCAATAAACTTGGTTTTGAAATCATTAGGGAAAATCATCGTCCCGAGCGTCATGATTATAAGTTAGACTTACGTTGTGGGGCCATAGAGCTTGAAATCTTTGGCAATAAAACGAATGATCCGGCCTATGTGGAGCCACCTCAACGTCCATCCTATCCTGAAGCTTGTGGCTTACGTCATTTAGCATTCAAGGTTTCTCATATAGAGGAAGTTGTAAAAGACTTAGAAGAAAAAGGTATCTCTTGCCAACCTATTCGAAGGGATACGTTTACTGGCGAAAAGATGACTTTTTTTGACGATCCTGATGGTCTTCCTTTGGAGTTGCATGAGTAGTTTTTTTGACCTTATTTTTTCAAGTCATGGTATAATTGATTCACGTCTGGCCCTTTTGTCAGTCGTCCTTTAGGAGATTATGGATACTAATCTATTTTCGAAAGGAAAAACACATGAAATTGAAAAAACTTTTTATTACTGGGGCTGCTCTGTTAGCTTCAGTGACCACCTTTGCTTCAGCTGCTCAAGCAGCCACATCGTCAGACGTTCAAAAGGTTATTGATGAATCTTATGTTCAGCCTGACTATGTCATGGGGTATTCTTTGTCAGAAGAACAACGCAATCAGACCTTGAATTTGTTGGATTATGATAGCAATAAAGATACCAATGTTAAGACGCTAACGACATCAGCATATGCAAAAATCATGAATGTTGCAGACGATTCTAGTTTACAGTTATATTCTTCGGTTAAAATAGCAAAGCTAGGTGCTAAAGAAACCTTGACTGTTGATATTGTAACGCCACAAAATATCACGAAAGTTACATCGGATATGTATCGTAATGCCGCAACGACACTTGGTATTGAACATGCTAAGATTACAGTAGCAGCACCGATTGCCGTTACTGGTGAAAGTGCCTTGGCTGGTATTTATTATTCCCTTGAGCAAAATGGAGCCAAAGTTTCAGATGAAAGCAAGGAGCTTGCCCAAGAGGAACTTAAAACCCTTTCTCAAATCAATGAGGAAAATTCAGGTAAGAGTAACTATGATGCTGATAAGCTTAATGTAGCCATGACTGATATCAAATCTGCAGTTGCAGATAAAGGCGACAAGTTGACTGAAGATCAAGCTAAAACAATTGTTCAGCAAACCATCAATAACTACAACTTGAATCTTTCTGATAATCAAATCAATCTTTTGGTTAATTTTGCTTTGAATTTATCTAAGTCCTCAATCATCGATAGTGCTAGTTTCAAGTCAAGCTTGAGTTCATTGAAAGATTCTATCGTTTCTAAAGCTGGAAATACCTTCTCTGGCATCAACTTAAAATTTGATGCTAACAAGACACTTGAAAATAGCAAAAATATTTTTGCGCAAATCTGGCAAGCTATTGTAGATTTCTTTACTGGATTGTTTAAATAGTGAAAGAGCTATCCGTTTGGATGGCTTTTTTCGATTTTTCAGAAAATATTTGAAATGCTATTGAAATTTTTTACACAATTGTGTAAAATAATAACCATCAATTCAGATTATTCTGAAAATTGTTTTAGGAGGCTTTTTATGTCACAATCGAGTGTTACGAGTCAGTCAACCTGGCGTAGTAAAATAAAAGCAATGGGACCTGGTATCCTAATGGCTTCAGCAGCTGTAGGTGGTTCTCATATCGTTTCTTCAACACAAGCCGGAGGTAAGTATGGCTGGGCCTTGTTAGGTTTGGTTATTCTAGCTAATCTCTTTAAATATCCATTTTTCCGTTTTGGTGCGGAATACACAGCAGATACTGGGAAAACTCTAGTTGAAGGGTATGCTGAAAAAGGGAAGTTCTACCTTTGGGTATTCTTCATCCTCAATGTTTTCTCAGCTTTGGTTAATACAGCAGGTGTTGCAATCCTCTGTGCGGCTATCATTGCAAGTGCCTTTCCGATGCTAGGTTTGACTATTACTGTTTGGTCGTTTATCTTGGTTGCTATTATTTGGGGAATGTTGCTCTTTGGAGGGTACAAACTTCTTGATGGCATGGCTAAATGGATCATGTCAGCCTTGACTATCGCAACAGTAGCAGCAGTTATTATTGCGGCAATCAAACACCCAGAGTACAGTGCTGACTTCGTTGAAAAAACACCATGGCAGTTAGCAGCCCTTCCATTTATCGTTTCACTTCTTGGATGGATGCCAGCTCCAATCGAAATTTCAGCCATCAACTCACTTTGGTCAGCTGAGAAAAAGAAAACTGTTGATTTTAACACTGATGATGCCCTCTTTGACTTTAACGTTGGTTACATCGGAACAGCTATTCTTGCAGTATTCTTTGTAGCACTCGGTGCTCTTATCCAGTATCCAACTGGTAAACCTGTAGTAGCAGCCTCAGCGGCCTATATCGCACAATTCGTCGGTATGTATGAATCAGTGCTTGGTACTTGGTCTCGCTACTTGATTACTTTCATTGCTTTCTTGTGTATTTTTGGTACCGTTATCACAGTTATTGATGGTTATTCACGTGTAAATGAGATATCTCTACGACTTTTGTTTAACAAGAAAGAATCCAGTGCAACACCTTTGAACGTATGGATGACTTTGACTTCAATTATTGGTCTTATCATCATTATCTTCTTCCAAGGTCAAGTTGGTACCATGCTTCGTTTCGCCATGATTGGTTCATTCTTGACGACACCTTTCTTTGCGCTATTGAACTATGTGCTTGTCACTAAGGCTAAGAAAGATTTTCCAATGTGGTTGAAAGTGCTTGCCATTGCAGGTTTGATTTTCTTGTTCGGATTTGCACTCTTCTTTATCTGGGCTTTGGCTATTGGTAAAGCAGGTTAATAGGATTAAACGGTTTCCATACGGAAGCTGTTTTTTATTTTAAAGGAGGGGGTTAGGAGAGATTATAGCCAAGAGAATACAAAAAAACCATTCCAATTGGAATGGCTTAACAACAAGATGTTGCTTATTTGAGACCGTATTTTTTGTTGAAACGATCCACGCGTCCGTCTGCTTGTGTGAATTTTTGACGGCCTGTGTAGAATGGGTGAGAATCTGATGAAATTTCTACACGGATAAGTGGGTAAGTTTCACCTTCGAATTCAACTGTTTCGTTTGAGTACTTAGTTGAACCGCTAAGGAATTGGTAACCAGTAGTTGTGTCCATGAATACTACTGGACGGTAATCTGGATGGATATCTTTTTTCATGTTAAAATGTTTCCTTTCTGCCATGGTACTTTCCGCACCATAGTTTTTTTTAACTATTCTAGTTTATCAAAACCTTAACTTCTTGACAAGTCTTTTTCCCTATTTTTTAGGAAAGTCGTATCTTGTATACACCGCATGTTTGAAAGCAGTGGTTGTCTTTATCAATAATAATGGCTTCAAGGTCTTCATGGGCACTAACTTCTTGGAAAATATGCTCAAGACTTGACCCAAATAAACGAGTCGTCCAAATTTCACCATCAACTGAAAGTGGAGAAATGATAGTAAGGCTTGCAAGATTGCTAGTAACAGGATAGCCAGTTTGACTATCAAAAATATGATGATAAGTCTTACCGTCTATTTCAAAAGTCCGTTCATAGATTCCAGAAGTGACGACAGATTGGTCTCTGATAGCAAGCACCATGAGATTGGTGTTCCTCGTCTCCTTAGGATTTTGAATACCGATTCGCCATTTATGGTCAGGATTATGGAGAGCTGGTCCGAAGGTTAGAACATTTCCTCCTAGATTTATCAAGGCACTGGTTACTTTTTCAGCTTTGAGAAAGTCTGCAATCCGATCTGCGATATAACCCTTAGCTAAGGCACCCAGATCAATTTTCATCCCCTTTTCTTTGAGGAAGACACTGTAATCGTCTTCGGATAGGATAATAGCATCGGGATTGATGATATTCAGGAGCGGACGAATTTCTTCAGGAAGAGGCAGCTTAGCATCAGAAAAGCCAATCCGCCAGGTCTGAATGAGGGGACCAATGGCAATATTAAGGTGGCTTCCAACTTGGCAACTATGCCATTTTCCAAGAGAAATCAGTTCGAACAGTTCTGGGTGAACCTTTACAGGGTGTATACCGGCAGCCTTATTAATTTGCATGAGTTCAGAACTGTCGTCATTAGCAGAGAATCGCTTATTATAAAGATGAAGCAATGCCTCAACCTGGTCTAGTACGGGTTCTGGTTGATTATGATAGATGGAAACATCAATAACAGTTCCCATAAGATGTACACGACGATTAGTGAGTTGCATGGGCAACAGTATCCTTGATTTCTTGATAGATTTGGTCATTTTCCTCTAAGCTGTAGGAATTGGCACCACTGGCAAGTGGGTGTCCACCACCGTCATGACGCTTAGCAATCTCGTTGATGACAATAGACTTACTACGAAGGCGCACACGGTAATGCCCTTCAGGCTGCTCTACGAAAATAGCCCATGATTGAACGGTGTCAATACGACCAGGAGTGCCAACAATGGCTGAACTTTCAGCATCAGAGACATTAAAGTCATCAAGTACTTTTCGTGTTAGGACGACTCGAGCTGCTCCATTTTCATCAACATCAAGATTATCGAAAACATAGCCTTGCAATTTAGCGATTTTGAAGGGAAAACTGTCCATACGACGTGCCATAGCAGAAAAATCGAAGTCGTATTCACGTAGTTTTGCTGCAATGTGAAGTGTTTTTGCAGTTGTCGATGGGAAGAGGAAGCGTCCCGTATCGCCAACTATGCCATTATAGAGAACACGTGCAGCTGCATCTGAAAGGGCTAAACCGACAGTGAGGGCCCAGTCTGTCACAATTTCGCTGGCACTTGAAGCAGTAGTATCAACCAAAAGCAGGTCTCCGTAAGCATCATCGTTAGGATGATGGTCAATTTTGATAAGAAAGTCGCCCTTACTATATCGGTCATCATCAATACGAGGAGTATTGGCGGTATCAGTAATGATAACAAGAGCTCCTTCATAATCCTGATCAGCTACTTCATCCATCTCGGCAATCCAAGATAGAGTTGGTTCATTGATACCCGTTGTAAGGACCTTTTTATCTGGAAAGTTTGTTTTCAAAATTTCCTTCAAACCTACCTGACTACCGATGGCATCAGGGTCTGGTCGTTGGTGGCGATGAATAATAATAGTGTCATAAGCTTTGATTTTTTCTAAAATAGCTTGAAATACAGTCATGAAAATCTCCTTGTGATTTTTTTCTATTATATCATGAATAGAAGCAAAAACGATTAGCCTAAACTAACCGTTGCAAAGATTAAATCTCTTTATAATCAACATCAAGACCACGCTGAACAGCTGGACGGTTGCTGATCTTATCAGCCCAAGCTTGAAGATGCTTGTATTCTTTAACGTTAAGGAAGATATCAGCCTTGTCCCAAATCTTATCCTGAGCAAGTCGGCCATACCAAGACCAGATTGCGATATCAGCGATAGTGTACTCATCCCCAGCGATATAAGGTTTGGTTGCAAGTTCTTTATCAAGCAGGTCAAGTTGGCGTTTGGCTTCCATAGCAAAACGGTTGATGGCGTATTCGATTTTTTCAGGAGCGTAATGGAAGAAGTGACCAAAACCACCGCCTAGGAAAGGTGCAGCGCCTGTTTGCCAAAAGAGCCAGTTGAGAACTTCAGTACGTTTAGCGTGATCAGTTGGAATAAGTTTTCCAAACTTTTCAGCCAAGTAAAGGAGGATGTTAGCTGATTCAAAGACACGAACGGGTTGGTCTTCGGAATAATCCATCATGGCAGGAATCTTTGAATTTGGATTGATAGCAACAAAGTCTGATCCAAACTGGTCACCATCACCAATCTTAATACGATAAGCATCATAACCTGCTTGAGTCACACCGAGTTCTTTAAGTTCTTCTAACATGATAGTTGCCTTGATACCGTTTGGCGTCGGAAGAGTATAGAGTTGGAAAGGTTGATCGCCTTTTGGTAAGGTTTGTTCAAAACGGGCACCAGCAGTCGGTTGGTTAATACCGCCCCAGGCTCCTCCCATAGCAGCTGGATTTTCCCAAACTTCGGGTAAAATATAATCAGACATGATAATTCTCCTTGTATTCTTGATAGTTACATCCTAACAAAATGCTAGTGGCATTTCAAGAATCTGCTACGTCTCATTAGCTCTAGCATCTTGACTTTTTTCTATGGAATGATAATATAGTAAAAATTAATTTTATTTGATTAACAAAAACAAAGATTGGGAGAGTAAAAAATTTGACAGCTATCGATTTTCATCACTTGGCTAAAACAGAATTGCACTGCCATTTGGATGGTTCTTTGTCAATAGAGACCATTCGTCATCTTGCTAAATTAGCACAGATTGAACTGCCAGAAGATGACGAAGAGCTCAAACACCATGTGACAGCTCCACATACCTGTGAGAGTCTTCTAGATTATTTGGAGGCTTTCGATTACATTCGCCCACTGTTACAGACTAAGGAAGCTTTAACCCTTGCTGCCTATGATGTGGCTAAGCAGGCTGCTCTTGAGAATGTCATCTATATTGAAGTGCGTTTTGCACCTGAATTGTCTATGGATAAGGGGCTTACTGTCGTTGAAACTATCCAAGCTGTATGTCAAGGGTTACGTCAAGCTCAGGATGAATTCGGTATTGTTGCTAAGGCCTTGGTTTGTGGAATGCGTCAATCGGACCAAGATTTGACTTCTCGTATCCTTGATGAAGCCAATAAGGTTGAAGAGACTGATTTTGTTGGCTTTGATTTTGCTGGTGATGAGCATCATTATGGACCAAAGGCTATTGAAACTTTGATTGAACAAGTTCAGACTTACGACCGTCCTATGACTTTCCACGCAGGTGAGTGTGGCTGCCCAGCCTTTCTAGCTCAATCTATTGCAATGGGAATCAAGCGTAATGGACATGCGACTATCCTTGCTCAAGAGCCTGAACTTTTGGAAGAATTTGTAAAAAATGGTGTCACAGGTGAATTGTGTCTGACAAGTAATCTTCAGACCAAGGCAGCTGTGACTGTTGCTGATTTCCCTTACCTAAAAATGAAAGCAGCGGGGGCAAACATTACGATTAATACGGACAATCGTACCGTTTCTGATACAAACCTAACCAAAGAATACGAACTCTATCACAAGCATTTTAACACTTCTGTTCAAGATTTCTTTGTTCACAATAAGACAGCGATTGAGGCTTCCTTTGCTAGTAATGAAGAGAAAGAAGAACTTCTTGAAAAATTGACTCAGGCTTATTCATAAGAAATAAGGTTAAGATAAAGCAGATGTAAGAGCTAAACGAGTGTAGCTCAAACAGAATGACTAAGTGCTCTGTTAAAAAGGTTGGTACTGATTTTCTTATTTGAGTCAAGAATAAGAAGACAATGTGAATTTTTTCAAAAATTGTTCAGTATCAGGCCCTTTTGCGTCTCGAATTATGATAAAATAAGTACAAAATATATTTTAGAGGAGTCTGGTTTGGCACAGCTTTATTTTCGCTACGGCACCATGAATTCGGGAAAATCTATTGAAATTCTCAAGGTGGCCCATAATTATGAAGAACAGGGAAAACCAGTTGTGCTTATGACCAGTCGTCTGGATAATCGAGATGGTGTAGGTTATATTTCTAGCCGAATAGGTATGAAACGTAAGGCTTATCCAATTGGTAATGACACGGATATTTTTGGATACATTGCTGCTATGAATCCTAGTCCTTATTGTGTTTTGATTGATGAGGCTCAATTTCTGACTCGGGCAAATGTCTACGATTTGGCACGTATTGTTGACGAATTGGATATTCCCGTAATGGCATTTGGCTTAAAAAATGATTTTCAAAACAACCTGTTTGAGGGATCAAAGTATCTCTTGCTTTTATCTGACAAGATTGATGAAATAAAAACCATCTGTCATTACTGCTCTAGGAAGGCAACTATGGTTCTACGCATGGAAAATGGAGAGCCAGTTTATGAAGGGGCACAGGTTCAAATTGGAGGTCATGAGAGTTATATTTCCGTTTGTCGAAAGCACTGGTTTAACCCACCTCGCAAGAAAATAGTTCCTTTGAAAGAGGATTAAAAACGATTATCAGTTATACAAGGAGTAACAGTAACAAATGAACATTTATGATCAGTTGCAGGCGGTTGAAGACCGTTACGAGGAATTAGGAGAGCTACTTAGTGACCCTGAGGTTGTTTCGGATACTAAGCGTTTTATGGAATTGTCTCGTGAGGAGGCTAATACCCGTGAAACTGTAACAGTTTACCGTGAATACAAGCAAGTTATCCAAAACATCACAGATGCTGAGGAGATGATTAAGGAAGCAAGCGGTGATCCTGACTTGGAAGAAATGGCTAAGGAAGAACTCAAAGAATCCAAAGCCGCTAAAGAGGAGTACGAAGAACGTTTGAAAATTCTTCTCTTGCCAAAAGACCCTAATGATGACAAGAATATCATCCTTGAAATCCGTGGGGCTGCAGGTGGTGATGAAGCAGCTTTGTTTGCGGGAGACCTCTTAAATATGTACCAAAAATACGCTGAAACACAAGGTTGGCGCTTTGAGGTCATGGAAGCATCATATAATGGTGTCGGAGGTATCAAAGAAGTGGTTGCCATGGTTTCAGGACAATCAGTCTACTCTAAACTCAAATATGAATCGGGAGCGCACCGTGTACAACGTGTCCCTGTGACTGAGAGCCAAGGACGTGTCCATACTTCAACGGCAACTGTCTTGGTCATGCCAGAAGTTGAAGAAGTGGATTATGAAATTGATCCTAAAGACCTTCGTGTTGATATCTATCACGCTTCTGGTGCTGGTGGTCAGAACGTCAATAAGGTTGCGACTGCCGTTCGTATGGTCCATATTCCAACTGGCATTAAGGTTGAAATGCAAGAAGAACGTACGCAACAGAAAAACCGTGATAAAGCCATGAAGATTATTCGTGCCCGTGTGGCTGACCACTTCGCACAGATTGCTCAAGATGAACAAGATGCTGAACGTAAATCGACTGTTGGTACAGGGGATCGTTCAGAGCGTATCCGTACGTACAACTTCCCACAAAACCGTGTGACGGATCACCGTATTGGTTTGACCCTTCAAAAACTAGATACGATTTTAGCTGGTAAACTAGATGAAGTTGTTGATGCTTTGGTTCTTTACGATCAAACACAAAAATTGGAAGAACTTAACAAATGATTCTGGCAGATGCCTTAGCAGGCTATGAGAAGGAACTTGGGGCTGTTGGAGAAGAGCAGGAGGCTCTGTCCTTTGTCTATCGTGGTTTGAAACATTGGGATTTGACGCAATTTGTTCTTCATCTACGACAAGAAGTTTCAGAGGAAGACGAAAAGCTTCTTTCTAATATCTTTCATCAACTAAAAGCGCATAAACCTGCTCAGTATATTTTAGGTTTTGAAGATTTTCATGGCTTACGTTTTCAAGTTGATGAGCGTGTTTTGATTCCTCGTCCTGAAACTGAGGAATTAGTGGAGCTAATTTTGGCGGAAAACCCAAAGACAGAGCTTAAGGTTCTTGATATTGGAACAGGGAGTGGTGCTATTGCAGTGTCTCTGAAAGAGAGTTGTCCTCTTTGGCAAGTGACAGCCAGTGACTTGTCTGTGGATGCTTTAGAACTTGCTAGAGAAAATGCCAAGCTCAACCGAGTAGACATCAGTTTTATTCAATCGGATGTTTTTGAAAATATTTCTGGTAGTTTTGATATCATTGTGTCAAATCCTCCCTATATTTCTGAAAATGATAAGAACGAAGTTGGTTTAAATGTCTTGGCTAGTGAGCCCAAGATGGCTTTGTTTGCTGATGAAGATGGCCTTGCCATTTATAGACAGATTATTGAGGGGGCTGCTAAGCATCTAAGTCCTCAAGGAAAACTCTATTTTGAGATTGGCTATAAGCAGGGCAGTGATTTGAAGAAACTCTTGTCTCTACATTTTCCAGATAAGTGTGTGCGTGTCCTTAAGGACCAATTTGGGCAGGATAGAATGGTTGTGATGGATGATGGAAACTAACACGGATTTAAAAGCAATCTTGGCAAATGGAGGGGCAGTCGTCCTTCCCACAGAGACGGTTTATGGTCTTTTTGCTAGAGCTTTGGACGAGAAGGCGGTCAATCATGTCTATGAGCTAAAAAATCGTCCTAGGGATAAGGCTATGAATTTGAATGTCGCTTCTTATGAAGATATCTTGACCTATTCAAAAGAGCAACCCGACTATCTCAAAAAACTTTACGATGCTTTTTTGCCTGGACCTTTGACCATCATTTTAAAAGCTAATAGCCAAGTACCTAAGTGGATTAATTCGGGTTTGACGACGGTTGGCTTTCGCTTGCCAAACCATCCTGTAACTAGAGAATTGATTCAAGCTGAAGGACCTCTGATTGGTCCATCCGCTAACAAGTCGGGGATGGCAAGTGGCCGTTATTTTGACCACATCAGAGCGCAGTTTGATTTTCAGGTGACAGGCTATCAAGATGATGATGCCCTGTTGGGCCTAGATTCGACGATTTTGGACCTGTCTGTTACTCCAGCAAGAATACTTAGACAGGGAAAGATTACAAAAGATGACCTATTGGCAGCTCTACCAGAGTTGACCATAGAATAAATGACTAACAGAGACCCGGGAAAGTGTGAGAAAACTTTCAGTTGTGTATGGGTGAGTTGAGAAAAACCCATTAGACCAATAAATAGGAGATCTCAATGATTTTTGACAAAGAAGATTACAAAGCATTTGACCCTGAACTTTGGGACGCCGTTGCCAAAGAAGAAGAACGCCAGCAGAACAATATTGAATTGATTGCTTCTGAAAATGTCGTTTCTAAGGCTGTTATGGCGGCTCAAGGAACACTTTTGACCAACAAATACGCTGAAGGCTATCCTGGTAAGCGTTACTACGGTGGTACAGACGTGATTGATGTGGTTGAAACCCTTGCTATTGAACGTGCTAAGAAACTTTTTGGTGCAAAATTTGCCAATGTACAACCTCACTCAGGTAGTCAGGCCAATGCTGCTGTTTACATGTCTTTGATTCAACCAGGTGACACTGTGATGGGAATGGATTTGTCAGCAGGTGGTCACTTGACACATGGTGCGCCAGTTAGTTTTTCTGGTAAGACTTATCACTTCGTTGCTTACAATGTTGATAAGGAAACTGAACTTCTTGATTATGAAGCTATCCTTGCTCAAGCAAAAGAAGTAAAACCAAAACTCATCGTTGCGGGGGCTTCAGCTTACTCACGTATCATTGATTTTGCTAAATTCCGTGAAATCGCTGATGCAGTAGATGCTTATCTCATGGTAGATATGGCTCATATTGCTGGTCTTGTGGCATCAGGCCATCATCCAAGTCCAGTACCTTATGCACATGTGACAACCACAACAACTCACAAGACTCTCCGTGGTCCTCGTGGTGGATTGATCTTGACTAATGATGAAGACATTGCTAAGAAAATCAATTCTGCCGTCTTCCCTGGTTTGCAAGGTGGTCCTTTGGAACACGTTATTGCAGCTAAGGCTGTTGCCCTTAAAGAAGCACTTGACCCTGCCTTTAAGGAATACGGTGAAAATGTCATCAAGAACGCCGCAGCTATGGCAGATGTTTTCAATCAACATCCAGACTTCCGTGTCATTTCAGGCGGAACCAATAATCACCTCTTCTTGGTCGATGTGACTAAGGTTGTTGAAAATGGTAAGGTTGCTCAAAATGTTCTTGAAGAAGTGAATATTACCTTGAACAAAAATGGTATTCCTTATGAACAATTGTCACCATTCAAAACATCTGGTATTCGTGTAGGTAGCCCAGCTATTACAAGTCGTGGTATGGGTGAAGCTGAGAGCCGTAAGATTGCTGAGTTGATGATCCAAGCTTTGGAAAATCACGACAAACCAGAAGTTTTGGAACGCATTCGTGGTGAAGTCAAAACACTTACAGATGCCTTTCCACTTTATTAAGGGATTATGTTAGATTTATATATTAAACGCATTATCATTCATCAGTTTTCGCCAAATGATACGGAGCTGGTATTGGCAGAAGCGCCTCTTGAAATAACACCACGTTTGGATGAGTATTTCCGGAAGAAACTGTCAAAAGTTTTCTCGGATGAGGCTAAACGTGGGTATTTCGAAGCAGAAAATGTTTTCATCAGTCATCTAGGGGATGATTTGATGGAAAGTTCTGTCAAAATTGCCCAACTTTGGAAGGAAGAATTTGTCATTTCTGAAGATCAAAAGACCAATGATTTGGTCTTTATTCAGTTTGACAAAGAAGGACAAGAGTATTTTGCATTCTTGCGCATTGCCCTAAAGGACAGTTTGATTCATTCTTTGGGAGATAGCCAGCATCCAATTCAATTGTCACAAAATAATCTGCCTTCTGCGGCTCAGACACCAGATGAAGCTTTGATAATTAACCGTAGCAGTAAGCAGTATTATCTGATTGAAAAGCGTATCAAACACAACGGTAGTTTTGCCAATTATTTCTCTGAAAATCTCTTGCAGGTCCAACCTGAACAGTCTGTCAAGAAGTCAATTAAGATGGTTGAAGACACGGCTCAAAAAATTGCTGAGAATTTTAATCAAGATGACTTTAACTTCCAAGGAAAAATGAAATCGGCTATTTTCAATAATTTGGAAGAAGACCAGGAATTGTCTCCTGAAAAATTGGCAGACCAGCTTTTTGATAATAATTTGACAGCTCGTTTGACCTTCGTTGATGAGCTTAAAGAGGCTATTCCTGAGCCTATTTCGGTCTCAGATATTGACCATTCTCGTCAAATTAAGAAATTAGAGAATCAAAAGCTATCGTTATCAAACGGAATTGAGTTAATTGTGCCTAATAACGTCTATCAGGATGCTAACAGTGTTGAGTTTATTCAAAATCCTGATGGCACCTATTCAATTCTCATCAAAAATATCGAGGATATCATCAATAAATAATATGTTTAAATGGATAAGACGTCTGGTGGTTCTTGTGCTAGTCCTCTTTCTAGGAATTCAAGCCTATCGTCTGCATGCCAATATACAACATGTCTTAGCTTATGAATCCATGGTTAAGGAAGTGTTGGCAGAGGATGATGTTGATAATACAACCAATGTAGATTTGGTCCTAGCAATGATTTACACAGAAACCAAGGGGAAGACAGATGACGTGATGCAGTCCAGTGAAAGTTCTTCAGGGGTTACTAATTCCATCAAAAATCGAAAAGAAAGTATTCGTCAGGGGGTGACAGTACTTTCAGAGAACCTGGAAGAGGCTGCCCACCATAAGGTGGATCCTTGGACAGCAGTGCAAGCCTATAATTTTGGTAAAGCCTATATTGATTATGTAGCTGATAATGGTGGAGTAAACACTGTTGAACTAGCAAAGGCCTATTCTAAAAATGTCGTTGCTCCAACTCTTGGAAATACCAGTGGAAAGACCTACACCTATTACCAACCAGTTGCCATGTACTATGGTGGTGGAAAGCTTTATACAAATGGCGGAAATATTTATTACGCTAAGGAAGTACAGTTTAATCTCTTTTTGATGCGTATGTTCTCACGTCTCTAAGAGTGGCTACTTCATTTTTAAGGAAAGACCAATGAAAGCATTATTAGTTTATTTTAGGGGATACGTCAAAGACAGTATCCTGGGACCCGTGTTTAAATTAATTGAAGCCTGTTTTGAACTCCTCGTTCCGCTAGTGATTGCTGGAATTGTCGACACAACTATTCCGAATAAAGACCAAAATCATCTGTTTATGATGATTTTTCTCTTGTTTGGACTTGCCTTTGTTGGCGTTGTTGTTGCTGTTTCGGCTCAGTATTTTTCATCTCGAGCAGCAGTTGGCTATGCGCAAGGTTTGACCAATAATCTTTATGCCAAAATCATGCGATTGTCAAAGGAAAAGCATGATGAGATAGGAACCTCGAGTTTGGTGACACGCCTAACTGGTGACACCTTTCAGATTCAAACGGGGATTAATCAATTTTTACGACTCTTTTTGAGAGCTCCCATTATTGTGACAGGTGCTATTATTATGGCATTTCGGATTAGCCCACGCTTGACCCTCTGGTTCCTTGGTATGGTTCTAGTGTTGACGCTTATTATTGTGGTGGCAAGCCGTATCGTCAATCCCCTATATGCTAAAATTCGGGTGATTAATGAGTCAATTGTTACTAGTACTCGTCAGCAACTTGAAGGAATGAGGGTTATCCGAGCCTTCGGACAGAGTGAGCGTGAGTTAGATAACTTTACAACTGTAAATAAAGACTTGAAGACCTGGCAACTCAAAACTGGGGTCATTGCAAGTCTCATTAGTCCTTTGACTTTTTTGGTTGTTAATATGACCTTAATTGCCATTCTTTGGAAAGGAAATCTCCAGATTCAAGGTGGACTCTTGACGCAAGGAATGCTGATTGCCTTGGTTAATTACCTCTTGCAAATTTTGACGGAGCTCCTTAAATTAGCCATGATGTTAACTAATCTCAATCAAAGTTTTATATCTGCTAAACGTGTAGAAACTATTTTCAATCTTGAGGATGAGGACATTAAGGCACCTTTAACAATTAAGAAAGCTGATCAAGAAGCGTTAGTGCTTGCTATAGACCAGATGTCCTTTACCTATCCGACAGCTAGTCAGCCATCTCTTCAGGGGATTAACCTTAGACTGACCGAAGGAGAGTCTCTAGGCATTATTGGAGGTACAGGTTCGGGTAAATCGACCTTGGTCAACTTAATCATGAACTTATATCAACCTCAGCTTGGTAGCTTAACCATCTTTAACAATCAAGCATCACCAAAAAATCTAAAGGAATGGCGTTCTTGGGTGGCCTATGTCCCTCAAAAAGCTGAGTTATTTAGAGGAACCATTCGTTCTAATCTGACCCTGGGACTTAAGCATGAACCTAGCGACCAGGAACTATGGCATGCGCTTGACATGGCTCAAGCTGCTGACTTTGTTCGAGATAAGGAACTTGGTTTAGATGAGCCAGTCGAGTCATTTGGCCGTAATTTTTCTGGTGGTCAACGTCAGCGTCTGACTATTGCGCGTGCTTTGATGAGACCAGCACCTTTTTTGATTTTGGATGATTCAACCTCAGCATTGGATTATTTGACTGAGAGTCGACTATTAGCAGCCATAAGAGAAAATCTTACATCAACCAGCTTGATCATTATTTCGCAAAGAACCAATAGTTTAAAAGCTGTCGATCAGATTTTGGTTCTTGATAAGGGCCATCAACTTGGTCTGGGTAATCATGAAGAATTGCTTGCCACTAACAAACTTTATCAAGATATTCATTATTCTCAGCATCAAAAGGAGGCTGCTGATGAAAGCTAGAAGTAATAAGTCGACGCTTAGACGTCTCAGTAGAGACATCTTAAGTCAGCGCTCTCTCTTAGTCATAGCGACAGTTGGTACTATTATTCAGGTTGCTTTAACGGTTTATTTACCTATTTTGATTGGTGATGCAGTGGATGCTGTTCTCAAAAAGAATGCTGTCCTTCTAATATCACATTTAATATGGCAAATGCTTGCGGTTATCGTAGCTAATAGTGCTATCCAGTGGCTAAATCCTTTGATTTATAACCGTTTGGTATATTCTTACAGCGAGAGTTTGCGTGAGAGGGTTATGATGAAAATTCATGCCCTGCCTCTCAGTTACCTTGATCGTCAAGGAACTGGAGATATGGTTAGTCGTGTGACGACTGATAGTGACCAACTGAACAACGGACTTCTCATGGTTTTTAACCAATTTTTCGTTGGTCTCTTAACCATTTTTGTCATTATCATTACCATGGCTCGCTTAGACTGGTTCATGATGCTTCTGGTTCTGGTGATGACCCCTTTGTCTGTCCTTGTCGCTCGCTTCATTGCCAGAAAAAGTTATCAACTTTATCGACATCAGACCAAGTGGCGAGGGATGCAGACCCAGCTGATTGAGGAAAGTCTTACCCAAGAAGCTCTGGTCCAAAGTCTAAATGCCCAAAGTCAGATGGTCCGAAACTTTAGAGAAGTCAATGGTAAGTATGCTGCTTATTCAAGGGGGGCAATCTTTTATTCATCAGCGGTCAATCCGGCCACTCGCTTTGTCAATAGCCTTATTTATGCGCTGATTGCAGGTGTTGGAGCTTACCGTATCATGTCAGGTGGTGCTTTTACAGTCGGCCAATTAACAACCTTTCTCAACTATGTCACGCAATACACAAAACCTTTCAATGATATTTCGTCAGTCCTTTCAGAGCTTCAAAGTGCTCTTGCCTGTGCTGATCGTCTCTATATGATTTTGGATGAAAATGAAATCCCAGAAACGGGTCATTTGGTTTTGGAAGAGGAAGACGTGCAGGGACAATTTCAATTTAACCATATTCAATTTGGTTACTTACCAAACAAATCTCTTATCAAGGATTTGAACATTGATATTCCTGCTGCAAGTACTGTTGCAATCGTTGGTCCGACAGGTGCAGGTAAATCAACCCTTATCAATCTCTTGATGCGCTTTTATGATTTAGACAAGGGCCAATTGCGACTGGACGGCAGATCGATTACAGATTACACTCGAGAGAGTCTTCGTAAGCAGATTGGTATGGTGTTACAAGAAACCTGGCTTGAAGTTGGAACTATCCATGATAATATCGCCTACGGCAACCCCAAAGCTAGCCGAGAGGAAGTTATAGCTGCAGCTAAAGCCGCAAATGCTGACTTCTTTATTAATCAGTTACCTCAAGGCTATGACACTTATCTAAGTGATGCGGGTCAATCTCTTTCTCAAGGGCAACGTCAGCTACTGACGATCGCTCGTATATTTGTTAATTTGCCTAAGATTCTTATCTTAGATGAAGCTACCTCAAGTATTGATACCCGTACGGAGCTTCTCATTCAGGAAGCGTTCGCTAAACTAATGAAGGGCCGAACGAGTTTCATCATTGCCCACAGACTCTCAACCATTGAAAATGCCGATCTTATTTTAGTCATGAATAATGGGGATATTGTTGAGCATGGAACTCATCATCAACTAATGCAAGCTAAGGGTATGTATTATCAAATGCAGACAGCCCAAAAGACACAAAACAGTTAAAACTAACAGAGCTTTTTTGGCTCTGTTTTTAAGATATTTAGGCATTAGTTTGTGCAAAAATAACTAGTGATGAAATTGAATAATTTTTCCTTTTTTATTGGAAATAATAAGAATAAGATGGTAAACTAGAGTGGATATTATATAAAAAGAAGGTATCGAAAATTAGAATGTTAAAAAACAAAAATGTCCTTGTTTTTTGGGGACAAACCTTGCTTTATTTCATCATTTTTATGGCCCTAATATATCTCTACAATTACCTGGGACAAGGTCAAGGTAATTTTATCTATAACGAATTCTAGGAAGAATAATGACGAACACAAAAATTAAAGATATGCTTGAAACGATTGAGCAATTTGCTCAATCTCAACCAGACTTTCCTGTTTACAATATTCTTGGGGAAGTCCATACTTACGGTGACCTAAAGGCTGATTCAGACAGCCTAGCTGCTAAGATTGATAGTCTTGATATTCCAGAAAAATCACCAGTTGTGGTTTATGGTGGTCAAGAGTATGAGATGTTGGCAACCTTCGTTGCTCTAACTAAATCTGGTCATGCCTATATTCCAATTGATAGTCACTCAGCTCTTGAGCGTGTGACAGCTATTGTTGAAGTGGCCGAGCCGAGTCTGATTATTGCTATTAACGATTTCCCACTAGAGGATGTTAAAGCGCCAATTGTGACTCTAGATCAAGTGAAGGCAAGCTTCGCTAACAAGTCTAGTTATGAAGTGACCCATCCTGTTAAGGGTGATGATACTTATTACATCATCTTTACATCTGGAACGACGGGTAAACCTAAAGGCGTACAGATTTCGCACGATAATCTCCTTAGTTTCACCAACTGGATGATTACGGACAAGGAGTTTGCGACTCCAAAACGCCCACAAATGCTGGCCCAACCACCTTACTCATTTGACTTATCAGTGATGTATTGGGCGCCGACTTTGGCACTTGGAGGTACACTCTATGCGCTTCCTTCAGCTATTACTCAGGACTTCAAAAAGCTCTTTGAAACGATTTTCTCACTTCCGATTGCTATTTGGACCTCAACACCATCCTTTGCTGATATGGCCATGTTGTCTGAAGATTTCAATGCAGAGAAGATGCCAGAGATTACGCATTTCTATTTCGATGGAGAAGAGTTAACCGTTAAAACTGCTCAAAAGCTTCGCCAACGTTTCCCAGAAGCACGTATTATCAATGCTTATGGTCCAACAGAAGCAACCGTAGCCTTGTCGGCTGTAGCAGTAACTGATGAAATGTTAGCTGATCTTAAACGCCTGCCAATTGGTTATACCAAGGAAGATTCACCGACTTATGTTATCGATGAGGACGGAAATATCCTTCCAAATGGTCAACAGGGTGAAATCATCGTATCAGGTCCAGCAGTTTCAAAAGGTTATATGAACAATCCTGAAAAGACTGCGGAAGCCTTCTTCGAGTTTAATGGACTTCCTGCCTACCATACTGGTGATGTGGGTACTATGACTGATGAGGGTCTCCTTCTTTACGGAGGACGTATGGACTTCCAGATTAAGTTCAATGGTTTCCGTATTGAGTTAGAGGATGTTTCACAAAACCTTAACAAGTCTAAGTACATCGATTCAGCAGTAGCTGTACCACGTTACAATAAGGACCATAAGGTTCAGAATCTCTTGGCTTATGTCATTCTTAAGGATGGCGTTCGTGAGCAGTTTGAGCGTGATATTGATATTACCAAGGCGATCAAGGCTGACTTGGAAAACATCATGATGTCTTACATGATGCCAACTAAGTTCCTCTATCGTGAGAGCCTGCCTTTGACACCAAATGGGAAGATTGATATCAAGGGGCTTATCAGTGAGGTCAACAACCGATGATAGACTTCTTGAAACAGCTTCCTCATTTAGAGGCCTATGGTAATCCTTTCTATTTCATCTATCTTGGACTAGCTTTATTACCGATTTTTGTAGGACTCTTCTTTAAAAAGCGTTTTGCGATTTACGAATGTTTGGTTAGTTTAGCTTTCATTGTTTTAGCCTTGACGGGTACCCATGCGAGTCAACTATTAGCCTTGCTTTTCTATATCGTATGGCAAATCATTTGGGTTTATTCTTACAAGCGTTACCGCAGTCGAAAGGATAATAAGTGGGTCTTTTACCTGCACTCCTTTCTTGTGGTTCTACCTCTAGTTTTTGTTAAGGTTGAGCCAGCTATTAATGGTAACCAGTCGCTTTTTAACTTCCTTGGTATTTCTTACCTCACTTTCCGTGCAGTAGGTATGATTATCGAGATGCGTGATGGGCTGCTTAAAGAGTTCACACTAGGAGAATTTCTCCGATTCATGCTCTTTATGCCGACCTTCACAAGTGGTCCTATTGATCGCTTCAAACGCTTTAATGATGACTATCAAGCTATTCCTGAGCGTGATGAGCTGTTGAACATGTTAGAGCAAGCTGTAAAGTATATTATGCTTGGTTTTCTCTATAAGTTTGTTTTGGCTCAGATTTTTGGAAGTATGCTTTTACCACCATTAAAAGCACAAGCCTTGAGCCAGGGCGGTATCTTTAATCTACCAACGCTTGGTGTCATGTATGTTTATGGGTTTGATCTCTTCTTTGATTTTGCGGGCTACTCTATGTTTGCCCTCGCAGCATCTAATCTCATGGGGATTAAGAGCCCAATAAACTTTGACAAGCCTTTCATTTCACGTGATTTGAAAGAATTTTGGAACCGTTGGCATATGAGTTTGTCTTTCTGGTTCCGTGACTTTGTCTTTATGCGTATGGTTATGGTTTTGATGAGGAATAAGGTTTTTAAAAATCGTAATACCACATCAAACGTGGCCTATGTTCTTAATATGCTGGTAATGGGATTCTGGCATGGGGTTACCTGGTACTATATTGCCTACGGTATTTTCCATGGTATCGGTCTAGGTATTAACGATGCTTGGTTACGTAAAAAGAAAACTATTAATAAAGAACGTAAAAAAGCAGGTCTTGAGCCTCTTCCTGATAACAAATGGACAAAGGCTTTAGGAATCTTTATCACATTTAACACTGTTATGTTGTCATTCTTGATTTTCTCAGGATTCTTGAATGAACTTTGGTTCACTAAAAAATAAGTAAAGGAAATATAAAAATGGATGTAAAATCACAAGTTATTGAAATTATTGATGAGCTTTTCATGGAAGATGTTTCTGACATGATGGATGAAGATCTCTTCGACGCTGGTGTCCTTGATTCAATGGGGACTGTTGAACTTATTGTTGAATTGGAATCACGTTTCGATATTCGTGTGCCAGTTTCAGAATTTGGTCGTGATGACTGGAACACTGCCAATAAGATTGTTGAAGGGGTAACGGAGCTTCGCAATGCTTAAGCGTTTATGGCGGATTTTTGGTCCAGTAATTTGTGCTCTTATCTTAGTAGTAGTGGTTATTTATTGCTATCCACAAGGCAGAAAACATGATTATCAGACTGATAAACGTAATGCAGTGACACTGACGACAGCTAACTTTAAGAGTCGTATTAATAAGACAAATGCCCTTTCCAATAAAGAACATCGTTTTGTACCTTTCTTTGGTTCTAGTGAGTGGTTACGTTTTGATGCCCTTCATCCAGCAGTTTTAGCTGAAAAATACGATCGTAACTATCGTCCATATTTTATTGGACAACGTGGTGCCGCCTCTTTAAACCAGTATCTTGGGATGCAACAAATGCTTCCTGAACTCAAAAATGGTACAGCTGTTTACGTCTTGTCTCCTCAATGGTTCACTAAGAAGGGTTACAATTCAGCAGCTTTTCAACAGTTCTTCAGTAATGATCAGCTCAGTAGTTTCTTGAATCAAAATGAAACTGATGAGAATTCAGAGTATGCTGCAAAGCGTATCTTAGAGATGAAGCCTGAGATTGCGATGAAGTCTCAACTTACTAAGGTCGCAAAAGGTCAAGAACTAAACGCTTTTGATAAGACTTATGTACAATTCTTGGCTGAGCTTAATAAACGTGAAGACGCCTTATTTAGTCCATTTGCAGCACCAAATAATGCCAATTACGATAAAAAAGTTCTTCCCTATTTAAAAGAATTGCCTGATGAATTTTCTTATGAAGCCCTTGATCAAGTTGCAGTAAGAGATGCGGAAGAACATACGAAATCAAATAGCTTTGGTATTGATGATCGTTTCTATAAGAAACGCTTGTCTAAAAAAATTGGCAAGCTTAAAGGCTTCCAAGAACACCTTTCTTATGAAGTTTCACAAGAATACGGTGACCTACAATTGGTTCTCAATCAATTTGCTAAATTAAAAACTAATGTTATCTTTGTCATTCCACCAGTCAATAGTAAGTGGATGGCCTATACAGGACTTAACCAGGAAATGTATGATGCAACAGTTTTGAAGATTCGTTATCAATTGGAAAGTCAAGGTTTTACCAATATTGCTGACTTCTCAAAAGATGGAGATCAAGCTTACTTTATGCAAGATACCATTCATATGGGCTGGAAAGGTTGGGTAGCCTTTGATAAGGCTGTTGATCCTTTTGTAAGTAATCCAACACCTGCCCCAAGCTATAACTTGAATGATCGTTTTTATAGCAAGGATTGGGCAAACTACACAGCCAACCCAAATGAATTCAAGTAATATTGTTTAACAAAAAGAGGCCTGGAGAAGGCCTTTTTGTTATGGGTAAAAATCATTATGACTTCAACTTACAGTCTGTTAACTCATTGTACGAGCATATAAGTAATAAAAAGTGACAGATTTAAAATGATTTTACTGGTGCAATACATTCATATTTGGATTTCATACGAAGGCTTCAGAACATCCTATTTTTAAGCTATAGCAAGTTTGTAAGGATATATTGATTTTATTCTAGATTGATACTAAGCTATTATCTAATGAATCAATTTATACTATGCGATGGACAGAATAGTGAACAAATAAAAAGGATTGGAGGTAATTAGAAACGTCCAATCCTTTTTGAGATTTAACTAAATAGTTTATGCTAATTCTTTTTTGTAAGGGCCTTTCGAATGAAATCTGCTGGTATAATCAATACAGCAATAAGAAGAGCAACGATATAGTGATGAATATCCATTGGAACAGTACTAAATACTTTTCCACCGAATTGGATAATCAAGGTTTGAACAACAGCGATAGAAATCATTACAATTGAGAATTTCTTGTTTTCGCTGATATGTTCAAACACATTGAATCCATTACTACGTGTATTAAGCGAGTTGAAAATGACGGCATAGATAAATACAGTAAATGTAAATGTTGTTACCATTTCAAAGTTTCCAGTTCCATTTGTGATAAAGTCTTGGATACCACCAACATTTTTGAGAATTGCCAAACATACGACAGTAATGAAGACACTAGCTACACCGATAGCAGACTTCATATAGCCAGTAAGAATATTTGCTTTCTTAGCAACTGGTTTTTCGTTCATATAACGATCTAGCGTAGGCTCTTCACCAAAGGCAAGGGCAGCAAGTGTATCCATGATAAGGTTAATCCACAGAATTTGGATAATTGTAAATGGCTCTTTGAGACCTAAAAGTGGTGAGAGAAGTGACATGGCAATAGTCGTCCCGTTAACGGTTAACTGGAAGATAATAAATTTACTTACTGACTTACTCATGGTGCGTCCATAGAGGACAGCTTTTTCAATCGAAGTCAATGAATTATTCAAGATAACGATATCTGAGGCTTCTCGTGCGACTTCAGTACCGTCACCCATTGAGAAGCCGACATCAGCTGATTTGAGGGCAGGTGAGTCGTTAACTCCATCTCCTGTCATACCAGCGACCATATCAAGATCTTGAGCTGCCTCGATAAGACGTTTTTTATCCATTGGAAGGGCACGGCTAACAACCTTCAAGAAAGGTAATTTTTGCTTAAGTTCTTGATCTGAGAGGTCAGTGAGTTCATCATGAGTTAGAACAAGGTCGTTTTCTCCAGTAACAATACCAGCCTCCTTAGCAATGGCAACGGCAGTTTCCTTACGGTCACCAGTTACCATAACGACTTGAACACCTGCACGGTTCATGGTTTCAACAGTTTGTTTAATTGAAGAACGGACATTATCACGGATACATACGATACCAATCAAGACTTTATCATTACCATCTGTATTGAGGATAGCAAGCAAACGCATTGAACGGTTCGCTTGTTCCAAAGATAATTCTTGGAAACGAGTTTTGATATCATCTGTAAAGTTTTGCTTATGTCCATCTTTATCAAGATAGTAGTAGCAGTCATTTAGGATAAATTCTGGAGCGCCCTTGATGTAGGTTTTTCCGTCATTAGTCGTCACACTTGCAAATTTTGTTGCTGAGTTGAATTGTTGCTTCTCAGTAATAGAGTTGGTATCAAAATTAAGGCTATCACGTCCAATAAGGAAGTCAAGAAGTGCACGGTCTGTAGCATTACTACCAACAGCATTGCCATCTGCTATCATAGCATCATTATTAAGACCGATACCATTAATCATTTCTGCTTTAAGGCTATCTGACATTGTGTCAAAATCTGGAGCATTAGTTTCACCAGTTGCTGCATAGAGTGTTCCATCAGCAAGGAAAAAGTCAACTACAGATAGTTTACCTTCAGTGATAGTACCAGTCTTATCACTGAAGAGGATATTCATGTATCCAGCTGTTTCAATGGTATCAGGATGGCGAACCAGAATATTTTGAGCCAAAAGTCGACCTGAGTTCATAGAAGAAACAAGGGCCAACATCATTGGAAGTCCTTCTGGAACAGCCATGATGATGATAGTAACCGCAAAGAGAATTGTTTCAATGATAAGAAGGAAAATTGAACCACCATTGAGGTTATTAGCCTTATTGAGGGCAATAAAGCCTAATACAAGGTTGATAACGGAATAGGCACCACCGGCACTATAACCAAGGACACCGATGTTTCCGGCAAGTTGATTAAGCTTTTCTTTAGAAGGGGAATCTTTACTGTCTTCTTGAAGAGAGGTATTAATACTTCCTAAGACTGTATTGTCACCAATTTGTGTAGCCTCCATAACAGCTTCACCAGAAGTCACAACAGTTCCACGGAAGACTTTGAGCTCTGTAAAGAGGTCTGAAGAATCTGGTTCTTCTTGATTACCAAGAGGAAGTTTTTTAGCATCCTCGCTCTCACCATTTAAGACAGCTTGGTTTACTTTTAACTCACCTTCCAAGATGATACCGTCCACTGGAACCTTGTCCCCTGATTGAAGGAGGATTTGATCTCCTTTTACAATATTATCCACGAGAACCTCTTTAAGTTTACCATCACGATAAACCTTAGCATTAGTTTTTGAAGCCTCTTCCTGAAGGGTATTGAATTTTTGCTCGTTACGGTATTGTGAAATGGCTGAAAATCCTGTAGACATTAAAATGGCGAAAATTAGTGAGATAGCCTCATACCAATTAGCTTCACCAACAGCAGGGAAAATCATTCCAACAAAGTTGAAGATAATTTTTAATCCTAAGGCAGCCAAGAGGATAAGAATCCACTGATCTTGGAAGGCTTCTATAAAGATTGAGAGAAGCGAGTTAGCTTCTTTGCTAGAGAGCCTATTATCGCCATGGGTGTTTTTACTTGCTTGAACTTCAGCAGAAGTCAAGCCTTTAAAATTTTTCATTTAAGGTTTTTGTCCTTTCTAAAACTGTTCCTGAGCTTTAAGTTTCAGGATTGTGTTATTTGTCATTAAAGGAATCATAGCTTTAATGACTGCTACCTAGTATTATACTGCATTTAAACTGAAATGGTTAATTACTCAATAGAAGAAATAGTAATAAAACTTAATCGCTAGCAGTGACGGATTGGTAGAAAACACAAAGTGGTCCTTTAAAGCTCAGGTTAACCTCTAATACTTAATTCATACAATCCTCTCACAGCATTACAAGCATAGATAGCTTGAGCTTGTTTTAGGTCATCTAAAGTTAATACCTTTTCTTTAACTTCTTTTTGAGCTATCAGGTGCTGTCTGTAAATCCCATTTAGGATACCAAGTTGCACAGGAGGTGTGTAAAGTTGGTTATTAATTTTGACAACGAGGTTACCGATAGAGGTTTCTAGGAGTTGCCCCTCATGGTTATAGTAGATTTGCTCATGAGGTCCAATACTAAGGTGAGGTCGGTAACTTGTTTTAAAGAAGGTATAGGGGCTATTTAAAGGATGCAATTGCTCTACTAATCTTGCTTGGCAAAAACTATCGGACAAGTCTATTAGTGGAGAATGGTCAAACTTTAGTTCACCGTCTTTTGAAAGAGAGAATTTAAGCCGATAGTCTGTGTCAACATCAAAAGACTGACACAGGGATTCTACTTGATAGTGAGCTTCTTCCTTCTTAAAAGGAAAATCAAAGTAGCGGCTGGCTTCTTGTAAGCGATTAAGGTGCTCCTCTAAAAAGAGTAATCTTCCTTGATGGACTAGACCAGTTGAAATGAGATCAAATTTAGGATTTTGACGATATAAAACAGCTGCTTTTTGCTTGGTTTCTTCATATTCATCTGTCCAATTGCTATCCCAGGTAATGCCTCCCCCGACACCATAGATAGCTTTTGTTCCCTGCATTTGAAGGGTTCGGATTGCAACATTGAAAATTGTCGGTCCCTGAGGTGGTAAAATACCGATAGCCCCACAATAAACACCACGCGCCTGTTTTTCTACCGCTGAGATAATAGACATAGTAGCTATTTTGGGTGCTCCAGTGATTGATCCACAAGGGAAAAGTGCTTGAAAGACATCACTTAGATTACTATTTTCTAAGAGCTGTGTTTCAATAGTAGAAGTCATTTGCCAAACTGTAGAGTATTGTTCAACATGACAAAGGCTTTTGACCTTTTCACTACCTATTTTTGAGATACGGTTCATATCATTGCGTAGGAGATCAACAATCATCATATTTTCTGAACGATTTTTTTGATCATGCGCAAGCCACTGAGCCTGTTTGAGGTCAGTGGCAGTTGTTAAACCGCGACTGGTCGTGCCTTTCATAGGACGTGTGGTTAGTGTATCGCCCTCTTTCTTAAAGAAAAGCTCTGGACTTATTGAAATAATAGAAAGGTCATCATGTTGAATAAAGGCGTTGTAGTGAGCATTCTGCTCGACAACAAGACGGTTATAGATGGCAAAAGGGTCTGCAGTTAGGTCTTGTTGCAATTGAACAGTATAGTTGACCTGGTAGGTATCTCCTTGTCGGATATGATGATGTATTTTCTGGATAGCCTCCTTATATTCAGAAGCTGAAGTTAGCTCCTTCCATGAATCCGGTAGAGAAACTGGCTCATACGATAATGGAAGAGGTTCCGTTTGAACGGTTTCATGAATGGTGAAATAGAGGAGATATTCAGACATTAAGGGGCCATTCAAAACCTCAAACTTAGGTTCAAAGGCCGCAGACGCTTCGTAGGAAAGGTAGCCCACTGCATAATAGCCTTCTTTTTGATAGGCCTCTACTTGGGCTAGAAGTGGTTTAACTTCATTAATATCTTTGGTTTTTAATTCTTTGAGAGGATTTTTAAAGACTTGTCTCAGCCCAAAATCTTTAAAATCAATAACAGTTTTCTTATGCATAGTTAGAGTATAACATAAGAAGTTTGTCTCTGGTTATTTTTCATGTTTTAAATCTTATTCTCAAAATTTTAACCAAAGATGAACTTTTCAGATAGTTTTACATATGTTATAATGAAAGGAGTAAAAGAAGATTTTAGAGGGAATTATGACTGAAAAGAATAACTTTGAGAAAGGTAGCAGCAACCTTTCAAACAAAAAAACAAAAAAAGGCAATTCTTGGAAACACCAGATGTATGAACTTGAAATTGCCATTGCCAAAGAGTCTAATAACAAAAAGAGAGATGAACTGATTAAAATTCATAATGGCTATATGAATGAATATGACAGTTTAAAGAAACAAATCATTTGGTTAGCCGTTTTGGGAATTTGTTTCCTACTTGTACTAGCAGTTTTTGGTTATTTTATTTGGAATAGTTATAATAGTGAAAATATGTCTTATACATCATCTTGGATTCAAGAGAGAGTGATAGAATCTATTAGGAGTTAGTCATTATAGGTCTGGCTTTCTCTATTAATACAGCAATAAGGATAAAGGTAAGGCTTAAGCTATCAGGTACAGCAACAAGAATCTCTAGACAAATGTCTAGGGATTTTTTGCTACCATACCTATAGTTATTAGCTATAATAATATCTAAGCAAAAGGAGATAACAGACAGGACAAATCCCTTAGTTTATGGGTTATAGCTAAAAACTATATATAGAGAAAACTAATACCAATTATACAGAAAGCTATTTCTTTGGTAAGATTAATGCAACAACAAAGAGGAGGACACAAGATGTCAACTACTATCATTGGTTTCCCACGTTTGGGTGAATTCCGCGAATTAAAATTTACAACAGAAAAATACTTTAGAAAAGAAATCACAGCAGATGAGCTTTTGGCAGCAGCTAAAGACTTGCGTGCTAAGCATTGGAATATTGTCAAAGAAAAAGGTATTACTGAGATTCCTTCAAATGACTTTTCTCACTATGATAATTTCCTTGATGCGGCTTTCTTATTCAACGTTGTGCCTGCATCTGTTCAAAACTTGGATTTGACAGAATTGGAACAATATTTTGCTTTGGCGCGTGGTTACCAAGGTGAAAAAGGGGATGTACGTGCCCTTCCGATGAAAAAATGGTTCAATACTAACTACCATTACATCGTTCCAAAATTTGAAAAAACAACAGAAGTTAAACTTGCTGGTCACAAGATTTTTGATGAGTACCAAGAAGCAAAAGAATTGGGTATCAACACTCGTCCAGTTGTTGTTGGACCATTCACTTTCCTTCAATTATCTGACTTTGAAGATGGTGTAAAAGCCGAAGACTTCGTTGATAGTTTTGTAGCTGCCTACCAAGAAGTTTTTGCTAAATTGACTGAACTTGGTGCGACTCGTATCCAACTTGATGAACCAGCACTTGTTAAAGATTTGACAGCTGATGAAAAAGCACTCTTCTTGAATCTTTACAATAAACTCTTGGCTGACAAGAAAGGCCTTGAAGTCTTGATTCAAACATACTTTGGTGATGTTCGTGATGTCTATAATGATCTCGTGAACTTGCCAGTTGACGGTATTGGTCTTGACTTTGTCGAAGGTAAGAAGACACTTGAACTTGTTAAAGGTGGTTTCCCAGCTGACAAGACTCTCTATGCTGGTATTGTTAATGGTAAAAATATCTGGCGTAATAACTATGAAAAGAGCTTGGAAATCTTGGATCAAGTTCCAGCTGAAAATGTTGTCTTGACGACTTCATGTTCTCTTCTTCATGTACCATTTACAACTGCTAATGAAGACTTTGAACCAGCCATTTTGAATCACTTTGCTTTTGCCGTTGAAAAATTGGAAGAACTTCGTGATTTGGATGCTATCCGCAATGGTCAAGGTGCTGAAGCACTTGCTGCTAACAAAGATCTCTTTGCTACTGAACGTGTTGGTGAAAACGCTGAACTTCGTGCTCGTATTGCAGGCTTGACAGAAGCAGATTACACACGTTTGCCAGCTTTTGCAGAACGTGAAGCTATTCAAAAAGATGCTTTCAAGCTTCCATTGCTTCCAACAACAACTATCGGTTCATTCCCTCAAACTAAGGAAGTGCGTTCTAAACGTTTGGCTTTCCGTAAGCATGAATTGTCACAAGAAGATTACGATGCTTTCCTTGCACAAGAAATCGATGAATGGATTAAGTGGCAAGAAGAAGTTGGATTTGATGTTCTTGTCCATGGTGAATTTGAACGTAACGACATGGTTGAGTACTTCGGTCAAAACTTGTCTGGTTACCTCTTCTCTAAAAATGGTTGGGTGCAATCGTATGGTATGCGTGGGGTTAAACCACCAATCATCTGGGGTGATGTCACTCGTCTTAACCCAATCACTGTGAAATGGTCTAGCTATGCACAAAGCCGTACAGACAAGCCTGTTAAGGGTATGTTGACTGGACCTGTTACTATCCTTAACTGGTCATTCCCACGTGAAGACATCTCTATCAAGGATTCTACTCTTCAAATCGCCCTTGCTATTAAGGATGAAGTTCTAGACCTTGAAGCAGCAGGCGTTAAAATCATCCAAATTGACGAAGCTGCACTTCGTGAAAAATTGCCACTCCGTCGCAGTGACTGGTACGAAGACTACCTTGACTGGGCGATTCCAGCCTTCCGTTTGGTACACTCAACAGTAGCACCAGACACACAAATCCACACTCACATGTGTTATTCAGAATTTACAGATATCATCCCAGCTATCGATAACTTAGATGCAGATGTTATCTCATTTGAAGCTAGCCGTTCAAACCTTGAAATCTTGGACGAGCTTAAAGCGAAAAACTTCCAAACAGAAGTTGGACCTGGGGTTTACGATATCCACTCACCACGTGTCCCTAAAGACGGTGAAATTGATCACACAATTGAAGCAATCTTGGCTAAAGTTCCAAGTAGAAAAGTATGGATCAATCCAGACTGTGGTTTGAAAACTCGTGGTATCAAAGAAACTAAAGAAAGTTTGATTAAGCTCGTAGCAGCCGCAAAAGCAGCTCGTGAAAACTTGTAATTAACATTATAATACTTTGAAGACCTTCTTACTGAGTGTAGAGGGTCTTCAATAGGTAATGATTCCTAAAGATTTTTGCAAGTAGGCTAGCTAAAATTGTTTCTATGTGGTTCTGAGATGACTAAACACTAAAATTTGCTTTTGTCTCAACAAAAATCTAAAAAGAAGAAGGTAAAATATATGACAAGCCAAACACCATCACTCTCTTTTGAAGTCTTTCCGCCTAATCCAGCTGTAGGTAATGAAAAAATTTTGCTTGCCCTTGAGGATATGAAAGGACTGTCACCCCATTTTATTAGTGTCACAGCTAGTAATAACAAATATAATATCAAAGAGACAACGGTTCCTTTGGCAAACCATATTCAAAATGATCTAGCTATCCCGACAATTGCCCATCTTCCAGCTATTTATTTGACAAAAGAAAAGGTTGCGGACACACTTCGTGAATTAGATGCTGTCGGTGTGCATCGTATTTTAGCCCTTCGTGGTGATATTATCCCAGGGGTTGAACCTCTTAAAGATTTCACATATGCTACTGATTTGATTGAGTTTATCAAGGAAAAGGCTCCTCAATTTGATATTGTCGGTGCTTGTTATCCTGAAGGTCACCCTGATTCACCAAATCAAATCTCCGATATTCAAAATCTTAAGAAAAAAGTTGATTCTGGTTGCTCTAGTCTTGTGACTCAACTCTTCTTTGATAATGAACGCTTCTACGATTTCCAAGATAAATGTACTCTTGCTGGTATTGATGTGCCTATCCATGCTGGTATTATGCCTATTTTGAATCGTAATCAAGCCTTACGCCTACTTAAGACCTGTGAAAATATCCACTTGCCACGTAAATTCCGTGCTATTTTGGATAAGTATGAGCATGATCCTGAATCTCTTAGAGCTGCCGGTTTAGCATATGCTGTTGACCAAATCGTGGATTTGGTTACACAAGACGTTGCAGGAGTTCACCTGTATACGATGAATAATGCAGCGACAGCTAGACATATTTACAATGCGACACATGCTTTATTTAAGAGTCATTCAAATTCTGAGAAGTAATAAAACGATTTTAAAACCACTTATAGATTTATCTATAAGTGGTTTCTTTGTCTCTCAAAAGGTAGTGGCATAAAGATGTTCTGATTTCCCTCAAACTTAAAACAGACATAAAGGAAATCATAAAAAGGTTAGACAGAATCAATGTTCCATCTAACCCCTGTAAGCTTGTATAGTCTGAGAGACTATTCAATATAATCTTGTGTTATTTGATGTCTAAACAGTTAAATCTTATTACCCTACGAAAGCGTTAATTTCTGCTTCAATATTGGCAATCTTTTGTTTAGCATCTGCTTCAGATTCTCCAACTGTTGCAATGTAGAATTTGATTTTTGGTTCTGTACCTGAAGGACGAACGGCAAACCATGAATCATCAGCCAAGAAGTATTTCAATACATTACTTGGAGGAGTTGTCAATTTTTCTACGCCGGCAGCAGTAGTAGCTGTTTGTTCCAAGAAGTCTTCTGTCTTAGCAATATCAGTTTTGTTGAATTGTTTAGGAGCATTGCCACGGAATTTATCCATGATTTTCTTGATTTCAGCAGCACCATCAACACCTGAGAGAGTAACAGAAATAGTTTTTTCTGCGAAGTAGCCGTATTCTTTGTAGATTTCTTCAATACCATCAGCCAATGTCATGCCACGTGAACGGTAGTAGGCTGCGATTTCTGCAACGATAAGAACAGCTTGGATAGCGTCTTTATCACGTACAAATGGCTTGATGAGGTAACCGAAGCTTTCTTCAAAACCAAGCATGTAAGTGTAATTGTGTTGTGTTTCAAATTCATGAATCTTTTCACCGATAAATTTGAAACCAGTCAAGACGTTAAACATAGTAGCGCCGTAGCTTTCAGCAATCTTAGTTACCAACTCAGTTGATACGATTGATTTACAAAGAGCTGCATTAGCTGGAAGGGTACCAGCTGTTTTGTGAGCTTCGAGGATATATTTGGCGATGATAGCACCAATTTGGTTACCTGAAAGGTTGAGGTAAGAACCATCTGGTTGGCGAATTTCAACACCAAGACGGTCTGCATCAGGGTCAGTTGCAACCAATACGTCGGCATCTACTTTACGACCGAGTTCTTCAGCAAGAGCAAAGGCTTCTTGGTTTTCTGGGTTTGGTGATTTGACAGTAGAGAAGTCAGCATCTGGAACAGCTTGAGCTTCAACGACTTGAACAGCATCAAATCCAGCTTGAGCAAGTGCACGACGTGCCAACATTTCACCTGTACCGTGAAGTGGTGTGTAGACAATCTTCATGTCACGACCGTATTCATTAATCAAGTCTTGGTTGATGTTGACATCTTTAACTTCTTTCAAGTATTCAGCATCAACATTTTCACCGATGACTTCAATTAGTCCACTAGCCTTGCTTTCTTCTAAATCAGCCAATTTCACTGTGAAAGGATTTTCGATAGCACGGATGTAGTCTGTCAATGCATCTGCATCTGCTGGTGGCATTTGTCCACCATCTTCGCCGTAAACCTTGTAGCCATTAAATGGTGCAGGGTTGTGGCTAGCTGTTACCATGATACCAGCAAATGTGTGAAGATGACGTACTGCAAATGACAACTCAGGTGTTGGACGAAGGCTTTCAAATACATAAGATTTGATACCGTGCGCTGCCAAAACTTGTGCAGATTCAAATGCAAATTCTGGAGAGAAGTGACGGCTGTCATAGGCAATAGCAACCCCACGTTTTTTAGCTTCCTCACCTTTTGAGTCGATTAATTGCGCCAAACCTTCAGTCGCTTGACGGACCACATAAATGTTGATACGGTTTGTACCAGCACCAATTAAACCACGCATACCAGCTGTACCGAATTCAAGGTTGGTATAGAAGGCATCTTCTTTGGTTTTTTCATCCATTGAGACCAACTCGTCACGAAGGTAAGTTGGTAATTCAGCAAAATCGAGCCATTTTTTATAATTTTCAGTGTAAGACATAGCATTCTCCTTTATATTTTTAACCGCTTACATTATAACAAATTTTTTCAGAAAATTCTAGCGATAATTGTAAATCTTTTTAAAAAGAAAATGGCATCTAAAATGTAAATGAAAATAAAAGAGCCAAGACATATCAGTCTCGACCTAACTAATTATCTTAATCTTTCAAGCGTCGGAACGGCTGCAGTTGTGACAAGAACTGTAGCAATGACTTCAATAAGAGAGTTTGTTGTCAAAATCAAAGCAAGAAAATGTTGAAAACTGCCCCCATAGATGTTACCAAAGAAGATGTAAATTCCTAATAGAACAAAAATGGTATTGGTCATAGAACCGACAATAGCAGCTGTTACTAAACCAGTACGATTGTGTAGCCATCGATAGACGAAGTAAGGAGTTACTCCAATTAAAATACGTGGGACCAGTGCAATAATGAGAGAATAGAGATTTCCATGTGAGACAAAGGGACTAAAGAGGAAACTTGCTGGCGTCAAAACTAATGTATTCATGGTCACACTAAAGAGTCCCATGAGGAGTCCCAAAATGGCTCCAATCCTAGGTCCATAAATGACGGAAGCGATAACAACAGGAATATGAACTAAGGTCGGTTGAATGCCAGACGGAACAAATTCGAGAATGAAGGACGTCACAAAATGAATGGTGAGCATTACGGCAAAAAAGATGGCAATTCTTGCAATAGCGGTTGATTTTTTCATAACAATTCTCCTTAACAGTTTATAGAATAGTATCTGATTTTCAGCACTATCCATAGATTAAATTGTTTACTTTTTCAATCGTAAAAGCATAGGAGTAATACTTACTGTCAAAAGTCCAGCAATAACCATTTCGGCAATTGAGTTGGTTGTAAAGATGGTTGCCATTAACGTTTTGCCACCCTGTGAGTAGAAATTAGGAATTAAAAAATAGATACCTAAGAGTACGAAAAAGGTGTTAGTAAATGCTCCAATGACTCCAGAAAGCGTCAAGCCTAAGCGGTTTTGAAGTATCTTGTAAACAAAATACGGTAAGATACCGATTAAGACACGAGGGACAATAGCAATCACAGCAGACGCCCAAGTTCCACCTTCAACAAAGGGACTAAAAAGGTAGCTGCTCACTGTGTAGATAACTGTGTTACGGACGATACTCATAAGTCCCATAAAACCACCCAAATAGGCTCCAATTTTGGGACCATAGACGATACTAGCGATAATCACTGGAATATGTGTTAAGGTTGGTTTGATGGGGAGTACAAAAGCAGCGAAAATAGTTTGACTGAGCACTTCAATGACCACCATTGTAGCTATCAAGAGTGCCAACTGCGCTGTTTGGTTTGCTTTACTTTTCTTATTCATCTTCATCTCCTATTATTTGTAGAAAGTCAATGCATTAGCTTAGAGTCAATTGCTTTAAGAATGACATCAATATCAGCCAAAGCGCCACGTCCCGTATCTCCACAGGCGAGTACACCAGACTTAGGAAGAATTTCTTGATAACCTAGTTGAACTAATGTATTCAAGTTTTTCTTCGTTAACGGATTGTCATACATTTTAGTATTCATTGCTGGTGAAATTAGTTTTGGGGTGGTGCTGGGTAGTGCTAAAGCAGTAGCAGTCAGCATATTATCAGCCATCCCGTTAGCTAACTTAGCAATAGTATTGGCTGAAGCTGGAGCAACAATAAAGAGGTCAGCTTCCTTACCTAGGTCAATATGATTGATACGGTCAGCTAATTTTTCCTCCATGACATCAGTGTGAACAGGGTTCTTCGAGAGAACTTGAAGTGTCAGAGGGGTGATAAAGGCTTGAGCAGCTTCAGTCATAATGACGTTAACGTCATAGCTTTTTTTCTTTAATCTGCTTGTTAAATCAGCTGCTTTATAGGCGGAAATAGACCCTGACACAGCTAGAATGACACGTTTAGTCATGACATATCCTTTCATATAAGGCTTGAGCAATCTCAGATTTTGTTGACACTTTCTCTTGACTTTGTTCATCAACCAGATAAGCGATATGTTGATTAGTTGAAATGTCACTTAAATCATTTGCTACAATCAGGTCAGCCTGATTGCGTTTAAGACTGGTACGAGCAACCTCAAAAAGTTCCTCCTTGCTGACATTTACGAGAAGTTTGAAGCCAACTAATAGAATATTGGGATTCCATTGTTTGATAAGACTAATAATCTTTGGTGTCTTCTTGAGAAAAAGAACCTGATAATCTGAAGCGGATGAAATTTTGCTTTCAGAGTTAGACTTGTTTAGGAACTCTGTAAGGTCCTCACTATTTTCCAACTCATTAAAATTAGTCATATAAACAGGGGTGTAGTCTGAGACTGCCATGCTATGGATGAGAACGTCATGTTCTTTAACGAGAGGTTCCATGGTTTCAAGAAGACTCTCTACGTTGGTAATTTCAGTAATATTTAGATTTTCTTTTGGTTCTGGTTTAACCGCAGCTTTGGTTGTTACTAAGGTTACTTGGTGACCTTTAGCTATAAATAATTCAGCGATTTTTTTACCAAGGTGTCCTGTTGAATGGTTTGTGATTCCTCGTACGGAATCAATTTTTTCAGTGGTACCACCCGATGTAATCAATATTTTCATAGTAGTATTGTACTAAAAATCGGTGTTTTAGTAAATAAAAGTAAGTATTCTTGGATGTTTACCATATAAAATAAAGTTATAACAATCCATAATTTTTTAAAAACCGAACAATAAAAACTATTCACTTAAAAATAATGCGTTTTTTCTATCTATTTGTTATAATAGAAACTAAGAAAAATATAGAGGAGTGTCTCATGAAATCAGATATCGAAATTGCTCAAAGTGTAGAATTAAAACCAATCACAGAAGTAGTTGAAAAAGTTGGAATCGGCTTTGACGATTTGGAACTCTACGGAAAATACAAGGCAAAATTGTCTTTTGATAAAATCAATGCAGTCAAAGATAATAAACCAGGAAAATTGATTTTGGTTACAGCTATTAACCCAACACCAGCAGGTGAGGGTAAATCAACCATGTCAATCGGTCTTGCAGATGCTCTTAATAAAATCGGTAAGAAAACCATGATTGCCCTTCGTGAACCATCTCTTGGTCCAGTTATGGGTATCAAAGGTGGTGCTGCTGGTGGTGGTTACGCTCAAGTGCTTCCTATGGAAGATATTAACCTCCACTTCACAGGTGATATGCATGCTATCACTACAGCCAATAACGCCTTATCAGCACTTCTTGACAATCATATTCACCAAGGAAATGCACTTGGCATTGACCAACGCCGTATTATTTGGAAACGTGTCGTTGACCTTAATGACCGTGCTCTTCGTCATGTAACAGTTGGTCTTGGTGGACCGCTTAATGGTATTCCACGTGAAGATGGTTTTGATATTACTGTTGCTTCTGAAATCATGGCGATTCTTTGCTTGGCAACGGATATCAATGACCTAAAAGAGCGTTTGTCAAATATTGTTGTTGCCTATCGTTATGACCGTACGCCTGTTTATGTACGTGACCTTGAAATTGAAGGGGCATTGACTCTTATTCTTAAAGATGCCATCAAACCTAACTTAGTTCAAACGATTTATGGTACACCTGCCTTTGTTCACGGTGGTCCATTTGCCAATATTGCTCATGGATGTAACTCAGTTCTTGCAACATCTACAGCGCTTCGCTTGGCCGACTATACAATTACTGAAGCTGGTTTTGGTGCGGATCTTGGTGCTGAAAAATTCCTTGATATTAAAACGCCAAACCTTCCAACGACACCTGATGCCGTTGTTATCGTTGCTACCCTTCGTGCCCTTAAGATGCATGGTGGTGTCGCTAAAACTGACCTTTCTGAAGAAAACGTTCAAGCCGTTCGTGATGGTTTTGCTAACTTGAAACGCCACGTTGAAAATGTTCGTAAATTCGGAATTCCAGCTGTTGTTGCTATTAACGAGTTTGTTGCTGATACAGAAGCTGAGATTGCAGCCCTCAAAGAACTTTGTGCAGAAATCAATGTTCCTGTTGAATTGGCTAGTATTTGGGCTAATGGAGCTGATGGTGGTATTGACCTTGCTAATGCAGTAGTAGATGCTGTTGAAAATGGCAATGCTGATTACAAACGTCTCTATTCGGATGATGACAGCTTGGAAGAAAAGATTACAAAGATTGTTACTGAAATCTATGGTGGTAAATCAGTTGTATTTGAGAAAAAAGCTAAAACCCAGCTCAAACAATTTGCAGAATTTGGTTGGGACAAATTGCCAGTATGTATGGCTAAAACACAATACAGCTTCTCTGATAATCAATTCTTACTCGGGGCTCCAGAAGGCTTCGATATCACGATTCGTGAGTTCATTCCTAAGACTGGTGCTGGCTTTATCGTAGCTCTTACAGGCAATGTCATGACCATGCCTGGTTTGCCAAAAGCCCCAGCGGCCCTCAAGATGGATGTTGCTGAAGACGGAACAGCAATTGGTTTGTTCTAATAACAAATATTTCTTGGAAACAGTGCCAGTTGGTGCTGTTTTTTTGCTCTATTTATGAAAAACTTAAGGAAGATAAGATAAACTGAGTCTTAACGAAAGAAATTAAAGCACTAGAAGATTAAGTGTATTTTCGATATAATGGGAAGACTTAGAGAGATATATGACTAGGTTTTGCACCTAGTAAGGGAGATAACTATGATTAAAATATTACTAGTTGAAGATGATTTGAGTTTGTCAAACTCAGTTTTTGATTTTTTAGATGACTTTGCTGATGTTATGCAAGTTTTTGATGGTGATGAAGGCCTTTATGAGGCTGAGAGTGGGGTTTATGACTTAATCCTTCTAGATCTTATGTTACCTGAAAAAGATGGTTTTACGGTCTTGAAGGAGCTACGTGAAAAAGGAGTCACAACACCTGTTCTCATTATGACCGCTAAGGAAAGTCTTGATGATAAGGGGCACGGTTTTGAGCTTGGCGCTGATGATTACCTTACCAAACCTTTCTATTTGGAAGAGCTAAAAATGCGTATTCAAGCGCTTTTGAAACGCTCTGGTAAATTTGACCAAAACACCCTCTCTTTTGGGGATGTCCGTGTTAATCTTTCTACGAATTCAACTTTCGTGGAAGACAAAGAAGTAGAACTTCTAGGTAAAGAGTTTGATTTGCTGGTTTACTTCCTACAAAATCAAAATGTCATCCTACCTAAGTCACAAATTTTTGACCGTCTCTGGGGATTTGATAGTGATACTACCGTCTCTGTTGTTGAGGTTTATGTTTCAAAAATTCGTAAGAAATTGAAGGGAACTGACTTTGCGGCTAACCTTCAAACTTTGAGAAGCGTGGGGTATATTTTGAAGAATGCTGACTAAGTTTTTCAATTATCTCTTAAGGAGAATCAAGTCAGACGGTTTTAAGACTTTCATCCATTTCTTTGCGACTTTTTCTGGTATTTTCCTCATCATGACTGTCATGATATTGCAAATTTTGAGTTATGGTGTTTACTCTAATGTTGATTCTAGTTTGAAAATCGCAGCAAACAAATCAAATTCTTATTTGGAAATGGAGATGTTGAAACGAGAACTCTTTGTGACTTCTGAGGTAGATCAAAACAATACGACAACTATTTATCAGACATATGATACCAAAGGGTCTTCAGAGCCGCCTAAAACCAGTGCTAATAATCAAGATTCTAAAAAGAAAAAATCTAAGATGGAAGATGCTCCTCATGATTTATCAGTGGCTGCTAATACAAGTGTTCTCGTTCTTGATAAAGATGGCAAAGTCTTAAATACTGTTGATAAATTTTCTAGCTTGACCAATCTCTCAATTGATAGAAGTAATCTTGACATTATTAGTCAAGGTAGTGCTCAGAATTACTTCAATCAAACTGAAAAGTATCGTTTGATTACTGAAAAGGTAGATAGTAGTCTATACCCTGATGCTAAGTATGTTGTTATCGCTATTAACACGACTCAGTTAGAGGAGGCGACTGAACGTTACGTTAAGCTAATCGTCATTATGATGAGTTTCTTCTGGCTGTTGTCTGTAGCAGCAAGTATGTATCTGGCCAAATGGTCAAGACGTCCTATCCAAGAAAGTTTGGAAAAGCAGAAGGCCTTTGTTGAAAATGCTAGTCACGAGTTAAGGACGCCTCTTGCAGTCATTCAAAACCGTCTTGAAGTTCTTTTCCGTAAGCCAGAGAGTACAATTTTAGACAATTCGGAGAATATTGCATCAAGTCTAGATGAAGTACGTAATATGCGTCTTTTGACAACAAATCTTTTGAATTTGGCCCGTCGTGATGATGGGATTAAGCCAGAGATTGAAACGATAGATCCAGCTTTCTTTGATACTGTTTTTGCTAATTATGCGATGATTGCTGAAGAAAGTGAGAAGGGCTTTACTGCTCGAAATCAAGTTATTCGTCCTATTCAGACTGATAAAACCTTGTTGAAACAGTTGATGACGATTTTATTTGACAATGCTGTTAAATATACGGAAGATGATGGACAGGTGACCTTTACCGTTCGCACAAATGATCGACATCTTTATATCTCTGTTGCGGATAATGGTCCTGGTATCTCAGATGCTGATAAGAAAAAAATCTTTGATCGATTTTACCGGGTGGACAAGGCCAGAACCAGACAAAAAGGTGGCTTTGGACTAGGCTTATCCTTAGCACAGCAAATTGTAGTTGCACTTAAGGGAACGATTACTGTAAAGGATAATCAACCTAAAGGGACTATTTTTGAAGTTAAAATTACTGGAGTATAACTGCATGAAGAAACCCCCTGCTAGCTTTTAGGCTAGCAGGGGTTGTTGTCTTTAATGATTTTTAGACACTAAAAAAACTCCTTATGGAGCTTTAGATTAGTTAGCCAATTTAGCTGCAAGACGTGATTTATCGCGGCTTGCTTTGTTTTTATGAATCAAACCTTTTGAAGCGGCTTTATCGATGCTTGCTGATGCAGCTCGGAAAGCTTCTTCAGTTGGGTTAGCGTTGAATGCTTTAATAGCAGTACGCAAAGCTGATTTTTGAGCTGAGTTTTTTTCGTTTTGTTTAACGTTAAGTTCAGCGCGTTTGATAGCTGATTTAATATTTGCCAATGTTTTCACCTCCAAATTTATCTAACTATGTCATTATACGTTATTTTAGGTCCCTTGGCAAGCTTTTTCTATTTTTTTAAATGAATGAGGTCAATTTTGTGATTGTCACCTTTATGAAGAATGAGTTCAGCACGGTTACGTGTAGGTTCGATATAATTTTCCAAATTAACCAAGTTAATATCTCGCCAGGTCTTTTGTGCTAGAGCTAAAGCGTCTTCTTTTCTGATTTTGGTGAAACGATGGTAATAGTTTTTTTCATCATTCTTTGCGAGATCCAAAAGGGTCTGGAAGCGCTCAAGGTACCAAGTTTCAATATTATCGATACCAGCATCAATATAAAGGGAAAAGTCAAAGTAGTCTGTCATATAGAGACGTTGGTTAAGAGGGTTTTGGAAAACATTGATTCCTTCAACGATTAAAAAATTTGGTTGCTTAATCTCTTGTGTTAGCCCTGGTACAATATCGTAGATTTCATGAGAATAGACAGGAATTTCGACATCCCCACCATTTTTTATAATGTCTAAAAAATTGAGCAGTAATGGCATATCATAAGATTCGGGGAAACCTTTACGATCAAGGATTCCCTTGTCAATTAAAACTTGGTTAGGATAGAGAAAGCCATCAGTTGTGACGAGTTCGACCTTAGATTGCGGAAAAGTCCTTTGCAACAAGAGTTGGAGCAAACGACTGGTGGTTGATTTGCCGACAGCAACCGAACCCGAAACACCAATAATAAATGGACGGTTAGTCTGCGTTTTTTGCAAAAAAATACTTTTCGAGAAGGTTAAATCGTTGGCAGTTTTTTGGTAAATGCGAATGAGATTGATAAGGGGGAGATAAATATCACTGACTTCCTGAACATCAATCTTATCGTTTAGGCTTCGAATGGAATCAAGTTCTTCAGCAGTCAAGGGAGCGTTAGTCTCTTGGTGGAGACGTTGCCATTCTTTGCGAGAAATCGTCTCAAAATTGATAAATTCATTTAGCATAAGTCTCATTATAGCAGAAAAAGCAAGAAAATGTAAGCCCTATCATATAACTAGCGTTAGGCTTCTATTTCTGATAAAATAGAAAAAAACTACAATTAGAAGGACACATTATGTCAAAAATGTACTATGCTGAGACGCCAGATGCGGCTCACGATATTCATGATTTAAAGGTAAATTTGCTAGGAGAAAGTTTCCAGTTTTATACGGATGCTGGGGTTTTTTCAAAAAAGATGATTGATTTCGGAAGTCAAGTGCTCTTAAATTCACTAGATTTAGAGGATGGAAAAACACTTCTGGATGTGGGATGTGGTTATGGACCACTTGGGATTAGTCTAGCCAAAGTTCAAGGTGTAAAAGTCACTATGATTGACATCAATAGTAGGGCGATTGATTTGGCTAAACAAAACGCCGAACGAAACAAGGTCGACGCAGATATTTTCCAATCTAATATCTATGAAAGTGTTACTGGAAAATTCGATTATGTTATTTCGAATCCACCTATTCGTGCCGGTAAGAAGGTTGTTCATCAAGTGATTGAAGAAGCTTATGATCATCTCAATCAAGGTGGTACTTTGACTATTGTCATTCAGAAAAAACAAGGAGCTCCTTCAGCAAAGGCTAAGATGGAAGATGTTTTTGGTAATGCTGAAGTGGTAAAAAAAGATAAGGGATATTATATCCTGAGAAGTGAGAAAATATGAGAACAGTTGATTTAATCGAGAAGAAAAGAGATGGTGGAGAATTAAGCACTGAGGAGATTACCTATCTCATCAATGGCTACGTCTCTGGTGCTATTCCAGACTATCAAATAGCCGCCTTAGCGATGGCTATTTACTATCAGGGTATGTCTATTCGTGAAATCCATGATTTAACCACGGAAATGGTGGTTTCTGGTGAGCAGTATGATTTGTCAGAGATTCCAGGAATTAAGGTTGATAAGCATTCGACCGGTGGTGTTGGTGACAAGGTCACTATTATTCTCATGCCACTTGTAGCGAGTTTTGGTGTACCGGTTGCTAAGATGAGTGGTCGTGGTCTGGGTCATACGGGAGGTACCATTGATAAGTTAGAGTCTATCAAGGGTTATCAGGTTGAGCGTACCAAGGAAGAATTTATTGAGCAGGTTAAAGCAATTGGTATTTCACTGATTGGTCAGTCAGAACACCTCGTTAAGGCTGATAAGTTGCTTTATGCTCTTCGTGATGTGACTGCTACGGTTGATTCCATTCCTCTTATCGCAAGTTCTGTCATGTCTAAAAAAATTGCAGCAGGTGCGGATAAGATTTTACTGGATGTTACCGTTGGTCAAGGTGCTTTCATGAAAAATATGTCCGATGCCGAAAAGTTGTCTGAGACCATGGTGGCATTAGGTCGTGAAGTCAATCGTGAAACAATTGCTGTTATTACTGATATGAGTCAGCCTCTAGGCAAGGCCATAGGTAACCGTTTGGAAATAACCGAAGCCCTTGAAATTATGCAAGGTAAGGGGCGTGAAGATATTACTGATTTTATCTGTGAATTAGCTGAGATATTATTGACATTAGCCCAAGTTGACGTTAGCCAAGAAGATATTCGTCACCATTTAGTCGGAGGACAAGCCCTTGCTAAGTTTGAAGAGCTTATCCAAGCTCAAGGGGGAGATTTGCAAGATCTTTATCGCCAAAGTAGTGCCCCAGTTGTGACTGAGATTTTTGCAGATGAAGCTGGCTATATTGAAGAACTACCAGCGATGGCTTTCGGGAAATTTGCTATGCAATTAGGTGCCGGTCGTGCTACAAAAACGGATAGTCTTAATTACGAAACTGGAATTGTCTTTGAAAAGAAAGTCGGTGATTCTGTGGCTCAAGGAGACCTTGTTGCTAAGGTTTATAGTCAAGAAAATTTAAATAAAAAATTGCTGACTGAATTCAAAAAAAATGTTATTATTGATAAAGTGTGTAAAAAACCGACAGAAATATTAAAAATCATTTCCTAGGTCTTCATCTAAACTTAATTAAGGAGCTTATTTATGCCTGTTAATAGCTATATTGACCATACTTTATTAAAAGCAGATGCTAATGAAGAACAGATTCATGCCTTAATTGATGAGGCTAAGGAATATCAATTTGCAAGTGTTTGCGTCAACCCAACATGGGTGAGGACTGCTGCCAACTTTCTTAAAGATAGTTCAGTTAAGGTTTGTACGGTAATAGGATTTCCGCTTGGAGCATCAACATCTACCGTTAAGGCCTTTGAGGCTAAAGATGCTATTGCTAACGGGGCTGATGAGATTGATATGGTTATCAATATCGGTGCTCTTAAGTCTGGCAATTTTAAATTAGTTGAAGATGACATTAAAGCTGTGGTAGAGTCTAGCGGTACAAAGCTTGTTAAGGTTATTATTGAAACTTGTCTTTTAACAGATGACGAAAAGGTTAAGGCATGTCAATTAGCTAAGAGTGCTGGTGCTGACTTTGTTAAGACCTCTACAGGGTTTTCTACCGGTGGTGCTACTATTGAAGACATTGCGCTCATGCATAAGACTGTTGGTCCTGACATGGGTGTTAAGGCATCAGGTGGGGCTCGTACACTTGAAGCAGCACAAGCCTTTATCAAAGCTGGTGCTACCCGTATTGGAACGTCATCAGGTGTTGCTATTATGAAAGGGCAAGAAAGTCATGAATGCTACTAAAAAAGCTCAGGTGATAGAAGCAGCTCTTTTAGCAGCAGAAAACGCCTATGTTCCCTACTCTCAGTTTAGAGTTGGAGCAGCATTGCTAACCAAAGAGGGAAAAGTTTTTCAAGGGTGTAATATTGAAAATGCATCATTTGGTTTAACCAACTGTGCAGAAAGAACAGCTATTTTTAAGGCCGTTTCTGAAGGACATCGGGATTTTACGTGTCTTGCGGTATATGGAGATACAAAAGATCCTATCTCACCCTGCGGAGCTTGTCGTCAAGTAATGGTGGAATTTTTTAAATCAGATTCTAAAGTGATTCTTATCGCTGAAGATAAATCGACAGTCGAGATGACAGTCGGAGAGTTGTTACCATACTCTTTTACAGACTTACAATAGTCTGAATTATTTTATTCTTTATTAAGCAAGTTATCTTGCGAGTTATAGGAGGAGTGTTCAAGATGAAATTGAACAAGAAAATTATCGGACTTGGCCTTGTTGCTGTTGCGGCACTTGGTCTTGCAGCTTGTGCTCGTGGTGGACGAGGTGGCTCAGCAGCTGATTCGAAAGTTAAAGCTGCAATTGTTACAGATACTGGTGGTGTTGATGATAAATCATTTAACCAATCAGCATGGGAAGGTCTTCAAGCTTGGGGTAAAGCTAACAAACTTGAAAAAGATTCAGGTTTCACTTATTTCCAATCAAACTCAGAATCTGATTTTGCAACAAACATGTCATCAGCTGTAGACCAAAACTACAATCTTATCTTTGGTGTTGGTTTTGCACTTCACGATGCTGTTTCAGAATCAGCAAAAGATAACAAGAAAATTAATTACGTTATCATCGATGACGTGGTTAAAGACCAAAAGAACGTTGAAAGCGTATTGTTTGCTGATAACGAAGGTGCTTACCTTGCAGGTATCGCAGCAGCTATGCAATCAAAAACAAATAAAATTGGTTTCATCGGTGGTCAAACATCAGACACAATTACACGTTTTGAAGCTGGTTTCACAGCTGGTGCTAAGTCAGTAAAACCTGACATTGATGTACAAGTTCAATATGCTGAATCATTCTCTGATGCAGCTAAAGGGACAACAATCGCTTCAACAATGTACGCTTCAGGCGTTGACGTAATTTACCAAGCTGCTGGTGGTACTGGTACTGGTGTCTTCACAGCTGCTAAAGAAGTTAACGAAAAACTTGATGCTGACAGTGATAAAAAAGTATGGGTAGTCGGTGTTGACCGTGACCAAACAGCAGAAGGTAATTATACATCTTCAGACAAGAAAAAATCTAACTTTGTTTTGACTTCAACAATCAAACAAGTTGGTACAGTTGTTAAAGATATCGCTAACGGACAACTCAAAGGCGATAAATTTGAAGGTGGTAAAACTAAGACTTACGGTATCAAAGACGGTGGCGTTGACATTGTAACATCTAATCTCCCTTCAGATATCAAAGATGCAGTCGTAAAAGCTAAAGATCAAATCAAGAATGGTGAATTGAAACCAACAGATGGTCTTAGCAAATAATAGTTAAGCATAAGTTTTTATAGAGCTTAAACTGGGACAATTTTTGTCTCAGCAAAGGGAAGCAGTTAATGATCCCCTTTGCTGAAATAAAGATTATTCTTGAAAGGAGATTGTATGACGAAGCCAAATGTCATTGAGATGCACGATATTACCAAAAAATTTGGTGAATTCGTGGCAAATGATCATATCAATCTTGATGTGAGACAAGGAGAAATCCATGCCCTCCTCGGTGAAAATGGTGCAGGTAAGTCAACTTTAATGAATATGCTTTCAGGTCTTTTGCAACCTACGAGCGGAACCATTAAGGTTAAAGGTCAAGAGGTGACGATTGATTCACCGTCTAAAGCAACGAAACTAGGGATTGGAATGGTTCACCAACACTTTATGTTGGTTGAAGCTTTTACAGTTGCTGAGAATATCATCCTGGGTAGTGAGGTAACCAAAGCTGGTGGAGTCCTTGATATGAAGAAGGCTATCAAGGAAATTACCGAACTCTCTGAAAGATACGGTCTTGCAGTTGACCCAACAGCTAAGGTAGCAGATATCTCTGTTGGTGCTCAACAACGTGTTGAAATCCTCAAAACCTTGTACCGTGGAGCTGATATTTTGATTTTCGATGAGCCTACAGCCGTTTTGACACCTTCTGAAATTACGGAACTTCTAAACATCATGAAAACCTTGGTTAAAGAAGGTAAGTCTATTATCCTTATCACCCATAAGTTGGATGAGATTCGTGCTGTTTCTGATCGTGTTACGGTTATTAGACGTGGTAAATCAATTGATACGGTAACGATTGAGGGGGCAACAAATGCTGATTTGGCTGAAATGATGGTTGGTCATCAGGTTTCCTTCAAGACAGAGAAAATTCCTTCAAATCCAAAAGAAGTTGTTCTTTCTATTAAAAATTTGGTGGTTAACGAGAACCGTGGAATTCCTGCTGTTAAAAATCTGTCATTAGATGTTCGTGCTGGTGAGATAATTGGTATTGCCGGTATCGATGGCAATGGTCAGACAGAACTTGTCCAAGCGATTACAGGGCTTCGTAAAGTTAAGTCAGGTGATATTACTATCAAGGGTGAATCGATTATTCATAAGACAACTCGTCAGATTACAGAGATGAGTGTTGGTCATATTCCTGAAGATCGTCATCGTGATGGTATGGTCCTTGAAATGACAGTTGCTGAAAATATTGCTCTCCAAACCTATTACAAGGAGCCTAATTCTAAGAACGGTATTTTGAATTATAATGTCATAAACGCAAAAGCTCGTGAATTGATGAAAGAATTTGACGTTCGTGGTGCTGGAGAATTAATTGCTGGTGGTGATTTGTCAGGTGGTAACCAACAAAAAGCAGTTATCGCTCGTGAAATTGACCGTAATCCGGATCTCCTTATTGTCAGTCAACCAACTCGTGGTCTTGATGTTGGTGCCATTGAGTACATCCGTAAACGTATTATTGCAGAACGTGATAAAGGGAAGGCTGTCATTGTTGTCAGCTTTGAATTGGATGAAATTCTTGATATGTCAGACCAAATTGCCGTTATCTATGATGGTGCAATTCAAGGTATCTTAGACCCTGCTGAAACCAATAAGCAAGATCTTGGTATTCTTATGGCTGGTGGACAATTGAATAAGGAGGAAGCAAATGTCTAAAAAAACACAAAATTGGGCAGTTCCACTAATTGCTGTCCTCTTGGGAATGTTAGTTGGTGCCATTTTGATGTTAATCTTTGGTTACGATCCATTCTGGGCTTACTACGATCTTTTCTCAACGGCCTTTGGCTCTTTAAAAAATATTGGTGAAATTCTGCGTGCCATGAGTCCATTGATTCTGATTGCACTTGGTTTCTCTGTGGCATCTAAGGCAGGATTTTTCAACGTTGGTTTGCCAGGACAGGCTTTAGCTGGTTGGACTTCTGCCGTATGGTTTGCACTATCCTTCCCTGAGTTACCTAAGGTTGTTTCTATTGTTTGTACTGTTATCATTGGTCTAGTTGCCGGTGGTATTGCTGGTGCCATTCCAGGTATTCTACGTGCCTACCTAGGAACTAGTGAAGTTATCGTCACCATCATGATGAACTACATCATTTTGTATGTTGCTAACAACATTGTTCGTTTTGGTTTTACAGCTGATATGTTGCGTTCCTCAGAAGCTTCTAACAAGGTGGTAGCTTCCGCAAGTTACCAAACAGATTTCCTATCTTCACTAACGGATGGGTCACGTTTCAATATTGGCTTCTTTCTTGCTATCGCAGCTGTATTCCTAGTTTGGTTCATGCTCAAAAAAACAACGACAGGGTTTGAAATTACAGCAGTTGGTCTTAACCCACATGCGTCTGAGTATGCCGGAATGTCATCAAAACGTGTTATTATCATGTCTATGATTATTTCAGGTGCACTCTGTGGCCTTGGAGGAACAGTTGAAGGACTTGGAACTTTCCAAAATGCCTTTGTCCAAAATTCTTCATTGGCTATCGGTTGGAATGGTATGGCCGTTGCCCTCTTAGCAACAAATTCACCTATTGGTATTCCATTTGCGGCTCTTCTTTATGGTGTCTTGTCTGTTGGAAAGACTGGTATGATTGGCGTACCATCAGAAATTATCGATGTTGTGTCAGCCTTGATTATCTTCTTCGTTGGTGCCAACTATATTATTAAATATTGGATTCGCCCTCGTCATAAAACAGTGAAAGCTAAAGGAGGACAAAACTAATATGGACTTTATTACAATCTTAGCCTTAATCGTTGCCTCTATGCTGAAGTATTCAGCGCCACTGATTTTCACAAGTATCGGTGGTACTTTCTCTGAACGAGGTGGTATCGTAAACGTCGGCCTTGAAGGAATCATGGTAATCGGTGCCTTTGCAGGTGTTCTCTTTAACTTAAATTTTGCAGATAGTTTTGGCAATGCAGCACCTTGGATTGCGGCCTTGGTAGCAGGACTTATTGGGCTTCTTTATTCCTTGCTTCACGCTGTTGCGACAATTAACTTCCGTGCGGACCATGTTGTCTCTGGTACAGTTTTGAACCTTATTGCACCTTCTTTGGCAGTCTTTTTAACACGTGTTCTCTTTGGTGCAGGTCAAACACCAGCTATCAGTCATAACTTTAAAACTGTATCTTTCCCAATCTTGAGTCACATTCCTCTTTTGGGTAAGATTTTCTTCACGAATGTTTCCTTGATTGCTTATGCAGCCATCTTGGTTTCGGTAGCATCATGGTGGCTTATCTTTAAGACTCGCTTTGGTTTGCGTCTTCGTTCAGTCGGAGAACACCCACAGGCAGCAGATACACTTGGGATTAACGTCTACCGTATGCGTTACTATGGCGTTATGATTTCAGGTTTCCTTGGTGGTGTTGGTGGTGCGGTTTATGCACAATCAATCTCTAACAACTTTGCCATTACAACGATTGCAGGTCCTGGTTTCATCGCCTTGGCTGCCATGATTTTCGGTCGTTGGAGCCCAATTGGTGCTATGCTCTCAAGTTTGTTCTTTGGATTGTCACAATCATTGGCAATCATTGGAAAACAGTTGCCTGTTATTTCACATGTACCAAACGTCTATTTGCAAATTGCACCATATATCTTGACAATTATTGTTTTGGCTGCATTCTTCGGTAAAGCCGTTGCACCTAAAGCAGATGGTGTTAACTATATTAAATCTAAATAAGCTCGCTAAAGAGTCTCAGATGAGAAGGCCTAAGGGTCTTCTTTTTCTGTACTCAAAAAGCCCAACATTGCCAAAGTGAGAACGGCAGTGATGAGCCTATCTTTTTATGAAAAATGTGGGTTAAAGACTTTTTCGTGACCGATAGTGGTGTCCCATCCATGACCTGGAAAAACGCGATAGTGATTAGGAAGAGTGAAGAGTTGCTTTTGAATGCTAGAGAGTAACTGGTCGTGGTTACCTGTTGGAAGGTCCCATCGCCCAACTGTTTCTTTAAAGAGGGCGTCACCAGAAAAAACAGTCTCTTCCTTGTCAAAGATAAAGGAAACACCGCCAATAGAATGTCCAGGAGTTGGAACAACTTTAAAATAGAAGTCGCTAATGTTATAGTCCTTGGTGAAATCAAAGTAGTAGTCAGCAGGATTGACAATCACATCCTCCATATCATCATGACGTGGAAGACCAGATAAATTATCGAAAGGATTCATCAACCAGTCTTTTTCAGCCTCAGCGACATAAACAGGAGGATGCTCATGCGCTTGACGGATAGCTTCAACACTCATAATGTGATCGTAGTGCGTGTGGGTCAAAAGGATAGCTGCGATGGGTTTGGAAATAACTTCAAGCTCTGTCAAGATTTTAGAAGTATCACTTCCTGGATCAATGACTAAACAAGCTGTATCGTTTTCTAAAATATAGGTATTCTCCTGAGCAACAGGGTTTAAAATTCGTTTTATTTTCATAGGACTAGTGTAACACGATTTTTAGGCTTTTTCCATTGTTGGAATAAAGACTTTGTCTTTTTTTGGTGTTTTGGTTATGCTATAATAAGGTCACTATGAGTGAAAAAAACACCAATAAATATGCCATTGTTGATTTGGAAGCAACATCTGCCTCGTCAATGGCTAGTATTATACAGGTGGGAATTGTCATCATGCAAAATGGTCAGGTGATTGACGAATTTGCAAGTGATGTGAACCCGCACCAAAAACTCGATGATCATATTATTCATTTGACGGGTATTACAGATCAGCAGTTAGCCCAGGCACCAGATTTCTCAGAAATTGCTCGTAAGATTTTTGACTTAATTGAAGATTGTATTTTTGTTGCCCATAATGTCAAATTTGATGCCAACCTACTCTCAGAAGCTCTTTTCATGGAGGGCTATGAATTAAGGACACCCCGTGTTGATACAGTTGAGTTGGCTCAGGTTTTTTATCCGACACTGGAACACTATAAACTCTCTCATTTATCTAAGGTCTTAAATCTTGACTTAGCTCAAGCCCATACTGCTATTGAGGATGCAAGGGCTACAGGTCAACTTCTTTTTCATTTAATGGATAAAATAGCTAATTTACCTAGACAAACCATTGATTTACTCTTGACCTTTTCTGATAATTTGCTTTTTGAGTCTGAGTTAGTCATTCGTGATGCCATAAGAAGACAAAAGCATGAACTTGCGAAAGAGTATATCATGCTTGAGGAGTCTGGTATTGTCCTTCGAAAGCCATTGACTTATAAGAACGAACGCAAATTATCTCAAGATTTTGAAACCAATATTGCACTCCTAGGTTTGGAAACAAGACCTAAGCAAGAAAAGTTTGCTGAGGCGGTCAGAAAAGAACTGGATAATACTGACATTTCCATGATTCAAGCTCAGACAGGAATTGGGAAAACATATGGCTATCTTCTTCCCATTTTGGCACGAGCAAATGTAGATAAAGTCGTTGTAGCTGTTCCGACCAAGCTTCTTCAAAATCAAATTATGAGTCAAGAAGCTAAAAGTTTAGCTGAAATCTTCAATATTAATTTTCACAGCCTTAAGGGACCGCAGAATTATATTAAGTTGGATGCCTTTTATCAAACCTTACTACGTCAGGATAGTAATCGTTTGGTCAATCGCTATAAGATGCAACTTTTGGTTTGGTTGACAGAGACGGAGACTGGTGATCTTGACGAGATAAGACAGAAGCAACGCTACATGGCTTATTTTAATGAGATTAAACATGATGGTAAGTTAAAGGCAGATAGTCTTTTTAAGGATTACGATTTTTGGCAACAGTCCTATCAAAAGGCCAAAGAGGCTAAAGTTGTTGTCACTAATCATGCCTATCTCTTAACCCGTATGGAGGATGACCATGATTTTGTCAGAGGGAAAACGCTTGTCATTGATGAGGGGCAAAAGATGGTTCTGGCTTTAGAACAATTTTCTCGTTACCAAGTGAATTTAACAAGTCTTTTGCAACAGATCCATCGTATTCTTGATCATGGTAACCCGTCCTTACTGCAACAGCGCTTACTTGAAAATTTGCAGTTTGAAATTAGTCATTTGATTCAGGAACACCAACAATTCCCACAAAAACAGTATAATCGTCAGCAATTAGATTGTTTGCTTCAGACCATAACTGAACTTGAAGGGGAAAGCGGTTTGGTGGAAATGTTATCTCCATTGCAAACACCCCTTTACAGCCATTTTTGGCTTGAAACTGACTACTATCAGGAACATCGGGTGTTTTATCTAAAGGCTTCACGTCAGGAACTTTTGAAACTGTCTGCCTATCTTCCGAGTGCTCAGAAGGTGTTGATTGTCTCAGCAACCATTGATATAGGCCCCGAAGTTGATGTGGCAGATTTGTTAGGGCTAAATCAGGTGCATAAGGTTAGTCTTCCAATGGACAACCTTCCCAATCAGGCAATTTGGATTGATCAAAGCATGCCTATGATTGGTGTTGTATCTGAAGAAGACTATGATAAAGCTGTCGCAAAACGTCTTCAGAAGTTGACTAAAACGGAATATCCTATATTAGTCTTATTCACATCTCGAAAAAGCATGTTAGCTGTCTCAGATTTGCTGGATTTACAGGAAGTACATCACCTCACTCAAGAAAAGAACGGTACGGCTTTTAACGTCAAAAAACGGTTTGATAGAGGTGAGACTAATATGCTTCTTGGAATGGGTTCTTTCTGGGAAGGTGTTGATTTTGCTCAACAAGATAGGGTTATTGAGGTCATCGCACGTCTTCCATTTGACAATCCTAAAGATCCATTCTATCAAAAATTGGAGTCGTGGTTTTCTAATCAAGGAAAGCATACTTTTAATAGCTACAGTCTTCCTATGACAATTTTGCGTTTTAAACAGGCTATTGGGCGTTCGCAAAGACGTCCGGATCAGCGTTCAGCTATACTTCTTTTAGACAACCGCCCCCTAGTCAAGAGCTATGGGAAGCTATTTTTGAAAGAAGTATCTCAAGAGATTTCGCTTGAACGAACTAAATTTAAGACATTCAATGAAGATATCCAGACATTTCTGCAAAAGGAAAGTTAGCTATATAATGTCAATCAAATTTTAAGATGAAAGAGTTTCTCAGACCTAAAAAGATGACGTTAAATATCCATTACTAGCGACATAGCTATGTAAAGATTTATCATTTTCTGATATAATAATTTCAGAAACTTTTTTAGGAGAAATTATGCGTAAACAACGATCAGCTTTGACGAAAAAGCAACAGATTATTTTGGGAATAATTACAATCGTTGCGACCTTAATTGCCTCTATGACAGCTTTACTGATTGTAGCGACAAAGCCCTATATTGATGCTGAAAAGCAAGTGATTGCCATAGCTGAGAGTAAGGCGGATATTAGGACTGTTTCTGAATTTGATATCTACCATGGTCTAGAAACCTATTATGGTCTTCTTGGTAAAACGAGTAAAGGTGAAAAGCTTGCCCTCATTGTCAGTAAAGATTCAGGTGTGGTTGATATTTACAAGCAGTCTGATGGTATTAGTAAGTCGGTAGCAGAGAAAGCTGCCAAGGCGTATGGTGCTAAGAAGATATCTTATGTGCATTTAGGAAAGTATAAGAAAACTCCTATTTGGGAAGTGAAGTCAGGAACCAAGTATTTTCTGGTCGATTTTATCTCGGGTCAGGTTATTAAAGTGGAAGGACTATAAAAATGACAAAATTATCAAATCGTGTATTAGAAATGGGTGAAAGTGTTACTTTAGCAGCCAGTGCGCGTGCTAAAGCCCTAAAAGCTCAAGGACGTGATATCTTGAGTTTGACACTTGGAGAGCCAGATTTCGTTACTCCAAAGAATATTCAGAAAGCTGCTATTGCCTCTATCGAAAGTGGTAAAGCAAGTTTTTATACCGTAGCCTCTGGTCTTCCAGAACTCAAAGAAGCTATCGGTAGTTATATGGACAAATTCTATGGTTATTCTGTAAAACCAAATGAAGTTGTAGTCGGAACTGGTGCTAAGTTTATTTTGTACGCTTTCTTTGCTACTGTTATCAATCCTGGTGACGAAGTAATCATTCCAACGCCTTGTTGGGTTTCTTATGTAGATCAAGTGAAAATGGTTGAAGGTGTTCCGGTCACTTTCCAAACGACTGAAGCAAATCACTTTAAAGCAACAGTAGAACAGCTTGAGGCAGCTCGCACTGAAAAAACGAAAGTGGTCTTGCTTAATTCGCCATCAAATCCAACCGGAATGATTTATAGCAAGGAAGAATTGCGAGCAATTGGCGATTGGGCAGTTGAGCATGATATTTTGATTTTAGCTGATGATATCTATGGTCGCTTGGTATACAATGGCAATAGTTTCACACCGATTTCAAGTCTTTCTGATGCCATTCGTAAGCAAACTATTGTCATCAATGGTGTTTCAAAGACTTATGCCATGACAGGTTGGCGTGTTGGTTTTGCTGTTGGTGATCCAGAGATTATTGCAGGTATGGCTAAGGTCATCAGTCAAACAACCTCTAATCTTACAGCCGTTTCTCAATACGCTGCTATTGAGGCTTTGACAGGAGATCAAACTTCTATCGAAGAAATGCGTCAAGCTTTTGAAGAACGTTTGAATACCATCTACCCACTATTAGCTGAAGTGCCTGGATTTGAGGTTATCAAACCTCAAGGTGCCTTCTACCTCTTCCCTAATGTTAAAAAGGCTATGGAAATCAAAGGCTATACAGATGTCAATGATTTTACCAATGCTATCCTTGAAGAGGCTGAAGTCGCATTGGTAACTGGAGCAGGATTTGGTGCTCCTGAAAATATTCGTCTCAGCTATGCTACAGACCTAGATACTTTGAAAGAGGCTGTTAGCCGAATCAAAGCATTTATGGAAAAATAAATTTTAATATAGATCAACAGAAAAGAGAAGTAATTTACATGTCTAAACAATTAGTTTCAATTATTGATGTGCCTAAACACGTTGGTGAAGAAATCACTATTGGTGCCTGGGTAGCTAACAAATCTGGAAAAGGTAAATTGGCCTTTCTTCAGTTGCGTGATGGGACTGCTTTCTTCCAAGCTGTCGTTTTCAAACCTAACTTTATCGAAAAATTCGGTGAAGAAGAAGGTACTGAAAAATTTAATGTTGTCAAACACCTTAGTCAAGAAACATCTGTCTATGTGACAGGTGTGGTCAAAGAAGATGAGCGCTCTAAATTTGGTTATGAGCTTGATGTAACAGCAGTGGAAGTTATTGGTAAATCTGAAGATTACCCAATCACACCCAAAGAACATGGTACAGACTTCTTGATGGATAATCGTCACCTTTGGTTGCGTTCACGTAAGCAAATGGCTATCCAACAAATTCGTAATGCCATTATCTATGCAACTTATGATTTCTTTGATAAAAATGGCTTCATCAAATTTGATAGTCCAATCTTGTCTGGTAACGCTGCCGAAGATTCAACAGAATTGTTTGAGACAGACTACTTTGGAACACCTGCTTTCTTGAGCCAATCTGGTCAGCTTTATCTTGAAGCTGGTGCTATGGCTCTTGGTCGTGTCTTTGACTTTGGTCCTGTTTTCCGTGCTGAAAAATCAAAAACACGTCGTCATTTGACTGAGTTTTGGATGATGGATGCTGAGTATTCATTCTTATCACATGATGAGTCACTTGATTTGCAAGAAGCATATGTCAAAGCTCTTATTCAAGGTGTTATTGACCGTGCACCACAAGCTCTTGAAATTCTTGAACGTGATGTCGATCTTCTTAAGAAATACATTGCTGAGCCTTTCAAGCGTGTGTCTTATGATGAAGCAATCGACCTTCTTCAAGCCCATGAAAATGACGAAGATACAGACTACGAGCATCTTGAACATGGGGATGACTTTGGTTCACCACATGAAACTTGGATTTCTAACTATTTTGGTGTTCCAACATTCGTTGTTAACTATCCAGCAAGTTTCAAGGCATTCTACATGAAACCAGTTCCTGGTAATCCTGAGCGTGTTCTTTGTGCCGATCTTTTGGCACCTGAAGGTTACGGAGAAATCATCGGTGGTTCAATGCGTGAGGATGACTACGATGCGCTTGTTGCTAAGATGGATGAACTCGGTATGGATCGCACAGAATACGAATTCTACCTTGACCTTCGTAAATACGGTTCAGTACCTCACGGTGGTTTTGGTATTGGTATTGAACGTATGGTTACCTTTGTAGCTGGTACGAAACACATTCGTGAAGCTATTCCATTCCCACGTATGTTGCACCGTATCAAACCATAAGTCAATTTTCTAGGAGTGCAGGTGTATGAAAAGATGGTTACTTGGCTTGTCAGCCTTACTTTGTTTGATTTTAATGGTTGCTTGTAGCAAATCTGCTCCCTCTTTACAAGGTGAGTGGAAAGCTCAGGATGCTCTTAAAAAAGATTATAAGATCATTTTTAAGAAAGATAAAGTAACGATTGGTAAGCAGGACTATGATTATACTTTGAATGGTTCTAAAGCTAAAGATGGTTTTACTTATTATTCTCTTAAGTTGAAAGACCAGGGAAATGAAACCAGTTATACTGTATTTTTCCCCACAAAATCAAAAGAGACAGCCCTCTTTTTGCAACCCAATAATGATAAAGAGCCCCTGAAAGGCCAAATGCTCTTTGCGCTCAATAAAAAGGAAAAGCCAGATTACTATGACTATGTCAAAAAGTATCTGAAATAATAAGAGAAGGATTAGTCTTGAGCTAATTCTTTTCTTTTTGAAAATACCTGTTTCAATTTTCAGAATATTTTGCTATAATAACAGCATATTAGACAAAGGAGAAAAATTATCATGGCAAAAACTATTCATACTGATAAAGCACCCGCAGCAATCGGTCCTTATGTTCAAGGTAAAATCGTAGGAAATCTTTTGTTTGCTTCCGGTCAAGTACCATTGTCACCAGAAACAGGTGAAATCATTGGTGAAACCATTCAAGAACAAACAGAACAAGTGCTAAAAAATGTTGGTGCCATTTTGGCGGAAGCTGGAACAGATTTTGATCATGTTGTCAAAACAACATGCTTTCTAAGTGACATTAACGATTTCGTTCCATTTAACGAAGTTTATGCAACTGCATTTAAAGCTGACTTTCCTTCTCGTTCAGCAGTTGAAGTGGCACGCTTGCCAAAAGACGTTAAAATTGAAATCGAAGTTATTGCTGAGATTGATTAATGAAGAGAGCCTTGGCTCTTTTCTTTTTGGCTCAACTGTGATAAACTATAGCTGAAATAAATTTTCGATGTTTGGGAGACACCATCGCTAAAAAAAAACCAGTAATGGCGTTTTTTTGCTCCCTCTAGGGAGCTTTTTATGTGTCTCAAACATCAGAGATAAAGAGGAATATTATGAATCGTCAATCTGCTTTGGTCGTCTTTAGTGGCGGTCAAGACTCTACAACCTGCCTATTTTGGGCTTTAAAACATTATGAAACAGTTGAATTAGTTACTTTTGCTTACGGGCAACGTCATAGCTTGGAAATTGAAGTAGCTAAAGAGATTGCAAAAGAACAAGGTCTTAAACACCATGTTTTGGATATGTCCTTGCTTGGACAAATTACTGAAAATGCCTTAACATCTGATATCGAGATTGAGTCTGAAGAAGGTGAAGTGCCTAATACCTTTGTGGACGGGCGTAATCATCTTTTCCTTTCTTTCGCTGCTGTGTTGGCTAAGCAACGTGGGATTACTGATATTGTGACAGGTGTTTGTGAGACTGACTTTTCTGGTTATCCGGACTGTCGTGATGTCTTTGTCAAATCACTTAATGTCACACTTAACCTTGCAATGGCCTATGATTTTGTCATCCAAACGCCACTCATGTGGTTGGATAAGGCTGAGACTTGGGCATTGGCTGACCAACTGGGAGCTTTTGACTATGTTCGTGAAAAAACGCTGACTTGTTATAACGGTATCATAGGTACAGGATGTGGGGAATGTCCTGCCTGTCATTTGCGTCAAAGAGGTCTTGAAAAATATCTTGCAGAAAGAGGAGAAGCTTAATGTTTTTTGCACCTAAAGAAATCAAGACTGAAACAGGTGAGTCTTTGGTTTATAATCCTCACCGTACAATGGTTTCTAAAGAGTTTACTTTTGATGCTGCCCATCATCTCTTTCATTATGAAGGTAAATGCAAATCGCTTCATGGTCATACCTACCATCTTCAAATAGCAGTGAGTGGTTACTTGGATGAGCGTGGCATGACCTATGATTTTGGTGATCTTAAGAATATTTATAAGAATTATCTGGAACCTCATCTGGATCACCGTTATCTCAATGAGACTTTGCCTTATATGAACACGACTGCGGAAAATATGGTTTTCTGGATTTTTCAGACGACGAGTCAACATCTATCTGGCAAAGGAGGACTTCGTTTGGAATATGTCCGCCTTTATGAGACGCCAACAGCTTTTGCAGAGTTTAGACGGGAGTGGTTGGATGACTAGGGAACGCGTACTTAAACTACCAGTACTTGAAATTTTTGGACCGACCTTTCAAGGGGAAGGTCGAGCCATCGGGCAAAAGACCATGTTTGTGAGAACAGCAGGGTGTGATTACCACTGTGATTGGTGTGATTCAGCCTTCACTTGGGATGGCTCAGAGAAGCCAACTCGTATGACAGCCGATGAAGTGATTGCAGCTTTGGATGCACTCGGTACCTATGACTATGTTACTCTATCTGGAGGAAATCCTGCACTTTTAGCAGCCAATATGGCGGAACTCGTTTCAAAACTCAAGGCGAGAGGCGTAACTTTGGCTGTTGAAACCCAAGGATCTCGTTGGCAGGAGTGGCTAAGAGATATTGATCAGGTCACTCTAAGCCCTAAACCCCCATCATCAAAGATGGAAGTCAATTTGGAAACACTTGATTTTATTGTCTCTCAGCTTGATCCTGATAAAGTGACCTTCAAGGTTCCCGTTTTTGACGATGCTGACTTGGATTTTGCTAAAATGATTCAGGAACGTTATCAGCCAGATGTGATGTTTCTCTCAGCTGGTAATCCTGAACCCAAAGCAGAAGGAAATATTGTCCAGCACCAACTAAAACGCCTCAAAGAACTCTGGGAGACAGTAGCTGCAGATGATTCGTGGGGGAACGTCCGTGTTCTCCCTCAACTGCATACCCTACTCTACGACAATGAGCGTGGTGTTTAGGAAGGATGAAAGGACATCCTACAACCATCAAAATTATACAAGAAAAGGAAGAAAAATGTCACAACAAGAAGAAATGAAAAACCTTACTCTCCTAGGTAATAAGGAGACACCTTATATTTTTGAATATTCTCCACAAGTCTTGGAGTCTTTTGATAATCGTCATACTGATAATGATTACTTTATCAAATTCAACTGTCCAGAATTTACCTCACTTTGTCCGATTACTGGGCAACCTGACTTTGCCAGCATTTATATTTCTTATATTCCAGACCAGCTCTGTGTTGAGTCTAAATCATTGAAGCTTTACCTCTTTAGTTACCGTAATCACGGAGATTTCCACGAAAATTGTATCAATACCATTGGTAAGGATTTGGTGGAGCTTTTGAATCCTCGCTACCTTGAGGTGTGGGGTAAATTTACACCTCGTGGTGGTATTTCAATTGACCCATATTTTAATTACGGTCGTCCAGAAACTAAGTATGAAAAAATGGCAGAGCAACGACTTTTTAATCACGACCTCTACCCAGAAAATATTGATAATCGTTAATATTGTCCGAAGCCTTCTATAACTGTGAAGGCTTTTTCTGTTAGCGATTTTTGCATTTCGAAAGAGTATGAAATTTTTACAAAACTTACACACAATTTCCATTAAGGTATTAGGGGGGTGTAATCCTTTTATTTATAAAATAATTTGACAATCAAATAAATATTACTTAACATAATAATGTAAACTATTATAAATGCATTGGTATTGTCTACCGTTGAGAATCAGATGGTTCAGTTGTTGCTAATAAATGGTTGAATAGTGGTGTTCGTGAATTGCTTATGAATCCTAATACGACTCAAGCTGCAGTAGCTTGCGTCATTGCTGGAGATGGTACTTATTACTGGACTTTGAATTACCAATAATATGATTTTCAATCAAATATCCTAAAAGAGAAAAGAGTCTGAGACTAATCTTGGACTCTTTTCCTTTATCCATTGAACGATTAAGGATTCATTGTGGTATAATAGAGCCTAGAAAGAAGGCGACAATATGCAGGTAAAGAGAGTTCAGGATTATATCTCTAAAGAGTGGTTTGATGAAACAGATGGCTCTTACTTTGAACGACTTAACAGTCGGATACAGGTGCTTGTAAAAAAGGATTATCCTCTTGTACAAGGACATGATTTTATTAGCAATATCAGTCTTTTGGATTATAGATTGGTTTTTCTTGATGAAATCATTGCTAGTGCCAATGAAAAGAACGAGCATGTACGTGAGACGGTACATGATGTGACCAAAAATTTTTTGTATGAGTATCAGGACGTCCAGGAACAATTGGATAGTAGGATTACTTTTGGTCAAAAAGTTGCGGATGAAGTGGCACGATTTGGTGGATCTTGGACTTTTATCTTGTCGTTTATAGCTTTTATGGGGATTTGGATGGCACTAAATGTCATTCAACCATTTGGAATTTCTTTTGACAAGTATCCATTTATCTTGCTTAACTTGGCCTTATCAACCTTGGCGGCGGTTCAAGCACCATTGATTATGATGAGCCAGAATCGTGCTTCGGATTATGACCGTTTGCAAGCCCGAAATGACTATCATGTGAATAAACAGTCTAAGGAAGAGATTCGTTTTTTGCATGAAAAGATTGATCACTTGGTGCAACAAGACCAGTCTGATTTGCTTACCATCCAAAAATTGCAGACAGAAATGATAATGGCGGTTAGTCAACAAGTGGAGAAGATGTCAGATGATATTCGAATGATGAAGGAAAAAGGATTAGAAAGGGAGATTCATGGAGACGAATCAAATTGATTTAGTTATCGTAACAGGAATGAGTGGTGCAGGTAAGACTGTGGCGATTCAATCCTTTGAGGATTTAGGTTACTTTACCATCGATAATATGCCACCTTCATTGGTGCCTAAGGTTATTGAGTTGGTAAAACATAGTGAACAGACCTCTAAGATTGCCTTAGTTGTTGACATGCGTAGTCGATTGTTTTTCGACGAGGTAAATGTCATTTTAGACAATTTGGAAAGTAATCAGGAACTTAATTTCAAGATTCTTTTCTTGGATGCCACAGATGGTGAATTAGTTTCTCGTTATAAAGAGACTCGTCGTAGCCACCCCTTGGCTGCAGATGGTCGTGTGTTGGATGGGATTAAGCTTGAACGTGAACTCTTATCACCACTTAAGAGCTTGAGCCAAAACGTTGTAGATACAACTGAAATGACCCCACGTCAGCTTCGTAAGACCATTTCTGAACAGTTTTCATCTACAGAGGATCAGACTTCTTTCCGTATTGAGGTCTTGAGTTTTGGTTTCAAATATGGCTTGCCTTTAGACGCAGATTTGGTATTTGATGTGCGTTTCTTGCCAAACCCTTATTATGATCCTGCTCTTCGTAACCAGACTGGTCTGGATCAAGAAGTTTATGATTATGTTATGGAACACAAGGAATCAGAGGTGTTTTACAGTCATTTGACTCAACTTATTAAACCAATCTTACCGGGTTACCAAAAAGAAGGTAAATCTGTTCTCACTATTGCAGTTGGTTGTACAGGTGGTCAACACCGCAGTGTAGCTTTTGCACATCGATTGGCTCAAGAGTTGAAAAATGATTGGACGGTCAACGAAACACATCGTGATAAAGATCGACGTAAGGAGACGGTGAATCGTTCATGAACAAACCAAAAATTACAGTAATAGGTGGAGGAACTGGTATTCCAGTCATTCTTCGTAGTTTGCGCCATAAAGATGTTGATATTACTGCTGTTGTAACCGTGGCTGATGATGGCGGTTCTTCAGGAAATTTACGTGATATCATGCAACTGACACCTCCAGGGGATTTGCGTAATGTTTTGGTAGCTATGAGTGATATGCCTAAACTTTATGAACGTGTTTTCCAATATCGTTTTGACAAAACTGATGGTGCATTGGCTGGTCATCCCCTTGGGAATCTTGTTATCGCAGGAATTTCAGAAATGCAGGGATCTACTTACAACGCCATGCAGCTTTTAACCAAGTTCTTTCATGTGACAGGCAAGATTTACCCTGCCAGTGAAACAGCCTTGACACTGCATGCGGTATTTCGTGATGGACATGAGGTCGCTGGTGAGAGTAGTATTGCCAAGTATGATGGCATGATTGAGCGTGTTTATGTAACCAATGCTTATAATGAGGATGAACCAAAGGCAAGTCGTAAGGTTGTTAATGCTATTTTAAATAGTGACATGATAGTCCTTGGCCCTGGTTCTCTCTATACATCTATTTTACCTAACTTAGTTATCCCTGAGATTCGTCAAGCGCTTATTGATACTAAGGCTGATGTTACTTATATTTGTAATATCATGACTCAATATGGTGAAACAGAACAATTTTCGGATGCGGACCATGTGGCTGTGCTTAATCGACATCTTGGCTCTGATGTGATTGATAATGTTCTGGTAAATATCGAAAAAGTTCCATTGGAATATATGATGAATAACAAGTTTGACGAATACCTTGTTCAAGTTGACCATGATTTCAACGGTTTACGTCGTGAAGCAAAAACAGTTGTCTCATCTAATTTTCTTCGTCTAGAAAATGGGGGTGCCTTCCACGATGGTGATTTAGTCGTTGAAGAACTCATGCATTTAGTGAGGAAGAAGTCATGAGTTTCACAATCAAGGTTAAAGAAGAGATCATTGCTGAATCAACCAAAGATAAGGCTGAATTGTCAGCTTTGATTAAGATGTCTGGTTCTGTAGGTTTGACCAATCAAGGGCTGACACTCTCTATCTCGACAGAGAATGCAAAGATTGCTCGTCACATTTATCAATTAATGGAGAGTCGCTATCATATTGCCCCTGAATTAAGACACCATAATAAGACTAATCTCAAGAAAAATCGTGTCTATACGGTTTTTGTAGCGGACCAAGCCAATGATATTTTGTCTGATTTACAATTGGCGGATTCTTTCTTTGGCTTTGAGACAGGGATTGAGACGTCAATAATGGAAGACGATGAGGCCGGAAGGTCTTATTTACGAGGGGCTTTTCTGGCAACAGGAACGGTACGTGACCCTGAAAAAGGACGTTATCAATTAGAAATATTCTCTGTTTATCAGGACCACGCAGAGGATTTAGCCTCTCTCATGAAAAAATTTATGCTTGATGCCAAGGTTTTGCAACATAAAAATGGCTTTGTGACCTATCTTCAAAAAGCAGAAGATATTATGGATTTTCTTCTTGTCATTGGAGCCATGACTTCAAAGGAAATTTTCGAAGAAGTTAAGATTATGCGAGAGACGAGAAATGACCTCAATCGAGCTAATAACGCTGAAACGGCTAATATCGCTAGGACTATCAGTGCTAGCATGAAAACAATCAATAACATTATCAAGATTATGGATACGGTTGGCTTGGAAATTTTGCCGGCTGAACTGCGTCAAATTGCCCAACTCCGTATTGCCAATCCAGATTACTCAATCCAGCAAATCGCTGATAATATCGAACCGCCTTTGACCAAAAGTGGTGTCAACCATCGTCTCAGAAAAATCAATAAAATTGCGGACGATTTGTAAGTAGAAAGGAAGCTTTTATGGCTTGTACAACGATTTTAGTAGGTAAGAAAGCCTCATATGATGGCTCTACCATGATTGCCCGTACTGAAGACTCTCAATCAGGTGTTTTCACACCTAAAGAGTTTCTTGTAGTAACACCCGAGGACCAACCACGTCATTACCAATCTGTGCTTAGCGATTTTTCGATTGATTTGCCAGATAATCCACTAGGTTATACTTCTGTACCAGATGCCCTTGGTAAAGATGGTATCTGGGGAGAAGCCGGTATTAACTCAGCGAATGTTGCTATGAGTGCAACAGAAACAATCACGACCAATGCGCGTGTTCTTGGTGCGGATCCTCTTGTTAAAGATGGATTTGGCGAAGAGGATATGCTGACTCTGGTTTTACCTTATATTAAAACTGCTCGTGAAGGTGTCCTTCGCTTGGGACAACTCCTTGAAACTTATGGAACTTATGAGTCAAATGGTATTGCTTTTTCTGACACTGAAGAAATTTGGTGGCTAGAAACAATTGGTGGTCACCATTGGATTGCTAGACGTGTTCCGGATGATGTCTATGTTACCAACCCAAATCAACTAGGTATTGATCATTATGAATTTGAAAATCCAGATGACTATCTCGCTTCACCAGATATTCGTGACTTTATTAATAAGCATCATTTGGATTTGACTTATTCTAACGAACACTTCAATCCACGATATGCCTTTGGTAGCCAGCGAGATAAGGACCGTCATTACAATACACCACGTGCTTGGGCTATGCAAAAGTTTTTGAATCCAGAAAAGGAGTATGATCCAAAATCATTCTTCATTCCATGGTGTCAAAAACCTTACCGCAAAATTACAGTTGAAGACGTTAAATATGTTTTGAGCCTTCATTATCAAGACACCCCTTATGATCCTTATGGCCCTCAAGGTGATGCTGTTAGTCAACGTCAATTCCGTCCAATTGGTATTAATCGTACGAGTCATACAGCTCTCTTGCAAATGCGTCCTCATAAACCTTCTGAAACGACTGGTATCCAATGGTTAGCCTATGGATCAATGCCTTTTGGAACCATGGTACCATTTTGGACTCAAGTTGGTACAACGCCTGCTTATTTCTGTCAAACAACTGATAAGGTTGACACAGGCAATTTCTACTGGAGTAATCGCTTGATTGCTGCCATCTGTGATTCTCATTTTCAACATCACGAAGCTGATTTGGATGACTATGTCGAAACAACTATGGCTCTTGGCCATGCCATGATTAATCGTGTCGATACGGCTTTGGCAAATGGTGAGAGTATTGATTTTGAAGCTGAAAATCAAAAAATTAGTGACCAGATTCAGTCAGAAACAGATAAACTATTGGCAAAAGTCTTAGATGATGCTAGCAATTTAATGACCAACCGATTCTCAATGAGTGATTAAACTTATCAAAAAAACCTTTCCATAAAAAATGGAAAGGTTTTTTAGTGCTTTAACTATGGCTATTTTCTTCATCAAGCCTAGATAGCAGTTGGTAAAGCATAATGAAGAAGAAAAGATTAATTGAAATAAGAAGGCCTGAAGCCCAGGGAAAATCACTTTCTAAATTTCGAAGAGGTGAGTTCCAAGCAAAATGAGCGGCAAAAGCACCACAGGCATAAAGGAAGCCAATAAGGCAGTATTTTTGATTAATAAGCTTTCGACATGAACGCCATATTAAGATTAAGCCCATAGCAAAGAAGGACGTATAAAGCCAGTGAGATGATACGACACCAATACTGCGGCCAAGGATTCCCGAAATCGTATAAGAAAAACCATCAGGTAAATCTGAAAGGATATAGGAGAAATCTTCACTAATCTGAAAACCTAGACCAGCTGTTATAGCAACAAGTAAGAGCCCTTTGTAACTTTTTGTTGGTACCATATAGATAGCAAAGAGAAAAGCTGCTAGTTTGAGAGGTTCCTCAATAAGAGGAGCCATAATAGCATCTTCAAAACGATAGAAAAAATGTTTCGAAGATAGGTGGGCCGTTACCCATTCATGAGAGAAGGTATTGGCATAACCTGCCATCCATCCCGTGATAAAGAGACCACCAATTAGGGCAAAAGCTAGCACAAGTGGTCTAACCTGCCATTTTTTACCTAAATGATAAATAAGAAATAAAGCTGGAACGATATAACATAGTGCAATGAGTGTTGATAGCCCAATGATACCGTAAGCTGAACCAGACAGAGCACCTGAAGTGTATGATTGGGTATCATAAGTCAGGCCAATGGCTGAAAGCAACAAAAAAATATACAGGGTTAATTTTCGAAACATGTATAACCTACTTTCCAAATGATACTTCCAGTATAACAAATAATTCATTTACACCGAAATATTTCAATTTTTTTATTTTAGGACTTGCAAAATAAAAATAGTGTGATATACTTAACCAGTAAACTATTAACTGGTTAAGTATTTTTTGAAAGGATTATTATGAAAAAGAAACGTATTTTTGGCCTAGCCGGCCTAGCAGCGATTGTTCTAGCAGCGGGTGCAGGTATTTATTATACGACTAGCCAACATAGTTCAAAAGACAATGGTGATATGAAAGTCGTTACAAGTTTTTATCCCGTTTATGAATTCACCAAGCAGGTTGTTGGTGATGAGGGAGAGGTGTCTTATCTTATTCCTGCAGGAAGTGAAGCCCATGATTTTCAGCCTTCTACAAAGAATGTCGCTGATATTGAAAAGGCTGACACTTTTGTCTATCTAAATGAAAATATGGAAACATGGGTTCCAAAGGTTGAAAAAACCATTAACACCAAACATACTAAAGTCATTAAGGCAAGTAAGGGTATGGTTCTTCTTCCTGGTATTGAGGAAGAAGAGCATGAACACGGGGAAGAAGGTCATCACCATGAGTATGATCCCCATCTCTGGCTGTCACCAAAACGTGCTCAAAAGTTGGTAGAAACCATTAGAGATGGTTTGATTGCGCAACACCCTGACAAGAAAGCGGTGTTTACAACAAATGCAGAGAAATACCTTAAAAAATTACAAACCTTAGATAAAGAGTATACCGAAGCACTCAGTCAAGCCAAACAGAAGAGTTTCGTAACACAACACTCAGCTTTTGCTTATCTAGCCTTAGATTACGGTTTGACACAAGTGCCAATTTCAGGTGTTTCTGCTGAGTCTGATCCATCGGCTAAACGTATTGCTAGTCTTTCTAAGTATGTCTCAGAATATAACATTAATTATATCTACTTTGAAGAGAATGCTTCAAGTAGTGTTGCTAAGACCTTAGCCAATGAAGTAGGTGTTAAGACAGCAGTTTTAAATCCGATTGAATCTTTAACCAAGGATCAGTTGAAAAAAGGTGAAAATTATGTCAGCGTCATGAACGAAAATTTAAAAAATCTTCGTTTGACTACTGATGTTGAAGGTAAAGCCATTCAACCAGAATCTGGAAGTGATGATAAGAAAACAGTCCAAAATGGCTATTTTGATGACAAAGATGTTAAAGATAGAAAACTAACTGATTGGTCAGGTGATTGGCAATCTGTTTATCCTTACCTTCAAGATGGTACTTTAGACCAAGTATTCGAATACAAATCTCTAATGAACAAGGATAAAACAGCACAAGAGTATAAGGATTACTATACTAAAGGGTATCAAACAGACGTTTCTAAAATTTCGATTGATGGTAAGAAAATGACTATGACTTTCACTAAGACTGATGGAAGTAGTGTGACACATACTTATCGTTATGACGGCTATAAGGTTTTGACCTATGCTTCTGGTAAGAAAGGTGTTCGCTATCTTTTCACAGCTACTGACAGTCAAGCGGCGGATAATCCTTACCAATATGTCCAATTCTCAGACCATCAAATAGATTCAACAACTTCAGCACATTTCCATATTTTCTTTGGAAATAGCAGTCAAGATGAGATTCTAAAAGAGATGGATAATTGGCCAACTTACTATCCAGCAAAACTCAGTGGCTTTGATATCGCACAAGAAATGATCAGTCACTGATACTATTAAATCACTCATATTTTGAGTGATTTTTCTTCTTTAAAAAATCTTTCATTTTTAAACTCTTAGAAAAATAGCTTGTGCAATAATTTTAAAATAGAAGATTTAAACAAAAAAATTTTTCTAAAAAATCATGAAAAAATTAAATTATTACTACTTTTTTTCATTCTTTAGTGGTACAATAATATTACGATTTTCAGATGACCAGGAGAGACCCATGAACCAGTATTTAGTAGCGATACACTATATTCAACTGCTGCAAGCAGAACTCGATATTCTTAATCATGATGCACGATTACTTTTTGATTTAAAGATTGACCCTAATCTTGCCAAAAGAGAGCTTGCTGACCTAAAAGTATCCCTGTCTAAATTATCTGATAAAAATCTTTATATTGAAGGAACTATCTGGTACCAGCCAAGTTTATTCACGATTATCGATCAAAATTTAGGAGTTATTGATGATTGGCTAAAGGACATAGATGACTTCTTTACATTTACCTATGCAACAACAGTTTATACAGTTTTGAAAGAAAATGAAAATCGTAGTTATGACCTATTGCTTGGTCTCTATAGACGCCTAGAATATATTGTTTCAGAAATAAAAAGTTGCCGCTAGCTTGCTAACGGCTTTTAGTTTACCCTGATAGAATCATATTAATCTATTAAGTAGATATAACATACATTTAAAATACCAAATAATTTGACAAAATCTTCAAATATGTGTAAAATAAAATTTGAAGATACTCTAATAAAAAGAACTAAAGATTAAAGGAAGATAATAACGAAGTGAGTAATCAGGGGTTGAAATGGGGTTCTTTTTGTAAATATTATTTGGTGAGTCTTGCTTCACTAAGCCTTTTATGTTTTACGTTCTATGGCCTTTATTCTTTAAATGAACTCTTCCCATTGTCTTTAGACAAGACTTCAAGTTTGGAAATTAAGCATTATTCTGGTCAGTCATCTTCTACAGCTAAAAAAGATGGTATTTATAAAGTCCAAGACTTTAGTGGCCAAACTAAGAGTTATGATGTTGATTTGCATGTATCAAATGAAGGGGATAAGGTTGTTCAAACCTACATCTTCGAGTATAAGAAATGACATCTCGTGATAAAAACTCACAAACGAATAGTTTGTGAGTTTTTTTGTATTATATTTTACCAGAGTCCTAATACTTTTTGCATGAGCAGGGATGCAAGACTAATCAATACCCAACAGAGCCCCCCAACTAGTAGAGCGGATCCGCCTTTGGTAATGAGTTTCTTCAGATTTGTTTGGTAACCGATAGCTGTCATTGCCATGATAATCATAAACTTTGAAAGGTTCTTTAAAGGAGCAAAAACAGTAGCGGATGCGCCAAGAGACGTTGTAACAGTTGTAATGAGAGAAGCCACTAGGAACCAGAGAATAAAATTAGGAACAGCTTTTATTATAGAAAATGACTCTTTTCTATTTTCCTTTTTTGATTGCCATATAGATAGGCCAAGTGTAATAGGAATGATTGCAAGAGTACGAGTTAACTTAACAATTGTTGCTTGCTCTAAAATCGATGTTCCGTGCAAGCTATCCCAAGAACTGGCAGTGGCAGTTACAGACGAAGTATCGTTAACGGCTGTTCCAGCAAATATGGCGAATCCTTCATTACTAAGGCCTAGCCAAGATCCCAAGTGAGGGAAGAAAAGAGCCGCTAAGATATTAAAAAAGAATATTACCGAGATTGCTGTGGCTATGGATTCATCTTTCGCTTTGATGACAGGTGCTGTTGCAGCAATAGCAGAACCTCCGCAGATTGAAGAACCAACTCCTACTAAAGTAGTAATTTCGCTGTCTAACTTAAATAACCGGTGAATGATATAAGCCGTACTGAGTGCCGTAGCAATAGTGACTAAAATGATAGGAAGTGAGGTTAAGCCAACTTGGAAAACTTGAGAAAGGTTTAGCCCAAACCCTAGAAGAATAACAGCGTATTGTAATACTTTTTTTGATGTAAACTGTATCCCAGTTTTAAGTCTTTCAGAGTCTGTAATTAAACTGCCAAACAAGAGGCCAATGAAAAGGCCAATGACAGGCCCTCCGATAATAGGAAATAATATTCCAAGATACCAGGCTACAAGCGAAATAAGTATTGCAATACTTATACCAGGTAAGAATGATTTGATTTTCATTTTTTCATCTCCTTAAAAATTGCCTACATTATATCTTATTATTTAGGCTATGTAAAGGTGTTATTAGGGCTTGTTTTTGGGGAAAACCATCTCTATAACTTGCTAAGGGTCTTTTTTTCTGATAGAATAGTATTAAAATATTATAATGGGAAATCTTAAGAAGGAAGGCTATATGTATCGTCATTTAAAGAAGTATTTGATTTTTATTGTGGGAGCTTTTATTTGTTCATTATTTTTAGTCCTAGCTTTTACAACCGATAGAAAAAATGATAACAGTGTCAACGCTAAAGCTGAAGCTGCTTATAACCAAACGACTACTGCTTTTATTGGTAGTATTGGTGAAACTGCGAGACAAATTGGTCAAGACTATAATATCTATGCTTCTGTTCTAATTGCTCAAGCTATTCTTGAATCGAATTCTGGGCAGTCAGGTCTTAGTCAAGCACCTTATTACAACTTTTTTGGAATTAAAGGAACTTACAATGGAAACTCGGTAACAATGCGTACTTGGGAAGATGATGGTACAGGGAAAACTTATGAGGTTGATCAGCCGTTCCGTTCTTATGGTAGCTTGAGCGACTCTTTGGCGGATTACGCCGCTTTGATGACATCATCAACTTATGCTGGAACTTGGAAATCTAATACAAGCAGTTATGCGGATGCTACTCAAGCACTTACAGGAACATATGCTACAGATAGTCTTTATGCTTCTAAGTTGAACAGTATTATTGCCTACTATGGTCTTACTGCCTATGACCAATCTCCAGTTACCCAAACAACAGGTTCAACTGGTAGTCTTGTTTGGAATCGTTATAGAGGGTCTTACACGGACGCTGAAACTTTATCTATAGACGAGGCTTGGGCAAGCTATAAAAATTATAAATAATAGTAAGAGTCGAAAGGCTCTTTTTTTGCGCACTTAAAAATCCCCAGCAACATATGTGGGGATTAAGATGAGAAGTCGTTAGCTTAGTTGTCAAAAGTGACTTCTTTAACAAGGTTATCTAGAAATTGTTCCCCCATTTTAGAGAGTGTTGCCTTTTCATGCTTCAGGTAAACAATATCAATTTCATCATCAATATCAAGTGGAATAGAGACAATGTTGTCACCATTTAGGTTACTATTTAAGATACCAGTGGCAATTGTGTAGCCATCCAAACCAATTAATAGATTGAAGAGGGTCGCACGGTCTGAAACTACTATAGATTTTTTGTGGGGAATTTGTGAGAGAATTTCTTCGGAATAGTAGAAGGAATTATGAATCCCTTGATCGTAGCTAAGGTATGGGAAGTCTTCTAAATCTTCTAAAGAGACAATCTCATGCTTGGCCAATGGATTTGATTTGCTGACAAAGATATGAGGTCTAGCTTTAAAGAGACTGGTATATGTGAGACGGTTGTCATCAAACATCTTAGTCAAGACGTCACGATTATAGCTATTAAGAAAGAGGACGCCGATTTCTGATCGAAAGTTCTTAACGTCTTCAATGATTTCATAAGTGCGAGTTTCACGTAAGAAGAGCTCATAACGTGTCATATCAGCTCTCTTGAGAAGTGAGACGAAGGCATTAACCACAAAGGCATAGTGTTGTGAAGAAACACTGAACAATTCACGTGTTTCGGTATGACTTTTGTAACGTTCTTCCAAAAGGTTAGTTTGTTCCACTACCTGACGGGCATAGGAAAGGAACTCGACCCCATCCTTGGTTAAGGTGATTCCCTTAGGGTTACGGATGAAAATATCAATCCCCATTTCTCTTTCCAAATCACGGACAGCATTAGAAAGACTCGGTTGTGTAATGAAAAGTTGTTTTGCGGCCTCATTCATAGATCCGGTTTCGACGATTTTAATAATATAATGTAACTGTTGAATTCGCATAGCTTTATTATAGCATATTTTAAGGATTATTCCTTAGGATAAGAAGCGTTAAAAGTTCTTTTTAGGACTATACCAATTTTTATGCTTGACAATGTTAAATATATGGAATATACTGTCATCGTTAAGCTTTCTTAAGAGCTTATTGACTATACCAATTTAAAATGAAGGAGACATAACCTCCTTAATATGGGGTTATATAAAAAATATGTGCGGAATTGTCGGTGTTGTAGGGAACACAAATGCAACTGATATCTTGATTCAAGGACTTGAAAAGTTAGAATACCGAGGCTATGATTCAGCTGGTATCTTTGTAGCTAGTGATACATCTAGTCAATTAATTAAGGCTGTGGGCCGTATTGCAGAACTTGCTGCTAAGACTAAAGGAGTAGAGGGGACATCTGGTATTGGACATACTCGTTGGGCGACTCACGGGAAACCGACAGAGGACAATGCTCACCCACACCGCTCAGAAACAGAACGTTTTGTTTTGGTTCATAATGGTGTTATTGAAAACTATCTTGAAATTAAGGAAGAATACCTTTCTGGTCATCATTTCAAAGGTCAAACCGATACTGAAATTGCTGTTCACTTGATTGGTAAATTTGTTGAAGAAGACGGTTTGTCAACCCTTGAAGCTTTCAAGAAGGCTCTTCATATTATTCGTGGATCATATGCCTTTGCCCTCATGGATTCAGAAGATGCCTCAACAATTTATGTGGCAAAAAACAAATCACCACTTTTGATTGGTCTTGGTGATGGCTATAATATGGTCTGCTCAGATGCCATGGCTATGATTCGTGAAACAAATCAATATATGGAAATTCACGATCAAGAGTTGGTTATCGTGAAGGCGGATAGTGTTGAAGTTCAAGATTATGATGGAAATGTCAAAGAACGTGATAGTTATACAGCTGAGCTTGATCTTTCTGATATTGGTAAAGGAACATACCCATACTATATGCTCAAAGAAATTGATGAGCAACCAACAGTGATGCGTAAGCTTATTCAAGCCTATACAGATGATAAGGGTCAAGTGACTGTGGATGCTGATATTATTAAGGCTGTTCAAGACGCTGACCGTATCTATATCCTCGCAGCAGGAACTTCTTATCATGCTGGTTTTGCTTCTAAGAAGATGCTTGAAGAATTGACTGATACACCAGTTGAGCTTGGTATTTCTTCTGAGTGGGGTTATGGTATGCCACTCCTTAGCAAGAAACCTCTCTTTGTCTTTATTAGTCAATCAGGTGAAACAGCAGATAGTCGTCAGGTTCTTGTTAAAGCTAACGAAATGGGTATTCCAAGTTTGACAGTAACAAATGTTCCAGGTTCAACGCTTTCACGTGAAGCAGACCATACAATGCTTCTTCACGCTGGACCAGAAATTGCTGTCGCTTCAACTAAAGCTTATACTGCTCAAATTGCAACTTTGGCTTTCTTGGCAAAAGCAGTGGGCGAAGTTAATGGTAATGAAAAAGCTAAGGCCTTTGACTTGGTTCACGAATTGTCTCTCGTGGCTCAATCTATTGAGTCAACCCTTTCTGAAAAAGAAGTTATTGATGGGAAAGTAGCCAACCTTCTTGCAGAAACACGTAATGCATTCTACATCGGACGTGGACAAGATTATTATGTGGCTATGGAAGCTAGTCTTAAATTGAAAGAAATCTCATATATCCAATGTGAAGGTTTTGCAGCAGGTGAGTTGAAACATGGTACAATTGCTCTTATCGAAGATGGTACGCCTGTTATCGCTCTCTTGTCTGATTCAGTCCTTGCTAGCCATACTCGTGGTAACATTCAAGAAGTAGCAGCACGTGGTGCTAAAGTCTTGACTATTGCGGAAGAAAATGTCGCTAAAGAAGGTGATGACATCGTTCTTAACAACGTTCATCCATATTTGTCACCAATTTCAATGGTTGTACCAACTCAATTAATTGCTTATTTTGCAACGCTTCATCGTGGACTTGACGTTGATAAACCACGTAACTTGGCTAAGTCAGTTACTGTTGAATAAAAATACCAACACCTCTGATTTTCCTAGGAGGTGTTGTTTGTTTTTACTCTTGCGTAATTACTCATTCTAAAGTAGAATAATAGCTATATCAGAATTTTTAGGAGAGAAATATGTCACTACCAAATTGTCCCAAATGTAACTCAGAGTATGTTTATGAAGATGGTATCTTGTTAGTCTGTCCAGAATGTGCCTATGAGTGGGATCCAAACGAGGTTGTAGAAGAAGGGCTTGTGGTTCTTGATAGCAACGGAACACGTCTTACTGATGGTGATACTGTCACAGTTATTAAAGACCTCAAGGTTAAGGGTGCTCCCAAAGACATCAAGCAAGGAACACGTGTTAAAAATATTCGCTTAGTTGAAGGTGACCACAATATTGACTGTAAGATTGATGGTTTTGGTGCTATGAAACTTAAATCTGAATTTGTCAAGAAAGTCTAAAATTAGTGAATAGGTAGGTAAGCCTAAATACTATAATTGCTAATATTAGCTAAGTCTTTGAGGAGTGAGGCTGGGAACTCAAGTTCATTACAATGAGTTCGGCCTCTCTCCTTTTTAGTATTTTCAAAATTTTATACCCTTTTTTCGTTTTTTTTGGTATAATATTCAAAAATACTAAATAATTATAGGAGTTTATATGTCATACGTTTTGGAAGTATTACCAGCCCTTTTGAATGGTGCGGTAGTCACACTTCAAGTATTTTTCATTGTTATCGTACTGTCGATTCCATTAGGGATTGTGCTTGCTTTCTTAATGCAGATTAAGTTCAAACCTTTAAATTGGTTGTTGACCCTTTATGTTTGGATTATGCGTGGGACACCGCTCCTTTTACAACTGATATTTGTGTATTATGTTCTTCCGAGTGTTGGGATTGTCTTTGACCGTCTACCAGCTGCCATTATTGCTTTTACCCTTAACTATGCAGCTTATTTTGCAGAGATTTTTCGTGGAGGAATCTTGGCTATTCCGAAAGGTCAATATGAAGCTGCCAAGATGCTTAAATTGAGTCCTTTCCAAACGATTCGCTACGTTATCCTTCCTCAAGTGGTCAAGATTGTTTTGCCAAGTATCTTCAACGAAATTATTAACTTGGTTAAAGATTCATCATTGGTTTATGTTCTTGGAGTCGGAGACCTCCTTTTGGAAAGTCGTACCGCTGCCAATCGTGATGCGACCTTAGCACCTATGTTTGTGGCTGGAGCTATCTATCTTATCCTTGTTGGTGTGGTAACTGTAGCTTCTAAACGTATCGAAAAGAAATTCAACTACTACAAATAGGAGACCTTATGTTAGAATTAAAAAATATTTCCAAGCAATTTGGTCAACACAAAATTTTTGATAAATACAATTTAACTGTTGAAGAGGGGAAAATCCTAGCTATCGTTGGACCATCTGGTGGTGGTAAGACAACTCTTTTGCGTATGTTAGCGGGACTTGAAACCATTGATTCTGGGCAAATTATCTATGAAAATGAAGAGATTCCTTTGGATCAGATGGAAAGTCGTAATTTGCTGGGCTTTGTTTTCCAAGATTTTCAACTGTTTCCGCACTTGACGGTCTTAGATAACCTGATGCTTTCGCCAGTTAAGACGATGGGAATGTCTAAAGAAGATGCCCAGAAAAAAGCCCAAGGTTTGCTTGACCGTTTAGGACTTGGAGCTCACGGAAATGCTTATCCTTACTCTCTTTCTGGGGGACAAAAACAACGGGTTGCTTTTGCGCGTGCTATGATGATTGATCCCAAAATCGTCGGCTATGATGAACCAACATCAGCGCTGGACCCTGAGTTGCGTCAAGAAGTGGAGAAATTGATTTTGCAGAATCGTGATACAGGGATTACGCAAATTGTTATCACTCACGATATGCAGTTCGCACAGAACATCGCTGATGAGATTGTCACTATCAATCCAAAATAGTGAGGATTTTGCATGAAAAAAATAGTAAAAACAGTTTTGCTAGGCTGTCTTGTTCTTTTGCCTTTGTTTGCGCTATCAGCTTGCAGCTCGCGCTCACATTTTGCAACTCAGAAAGACCAGTGGCAAACCTACACCAAAGAAAAGAAAATCAAAATTGGTTTTGATGCAACCTTTGTTCCTATGGGATATGAGGAGAAAAATGGTAGCTATGTCGGTTTTGATATTGATCTTGCTACCGCAGTTTTTAAATTGTACGGTATAGATGTTGAATGGCAAGCCATTGACTGGGATATGAAGGAAACAGAATTAAAAAATGGGACAATTGATCTCATTTGGAATGGCTACTCAGTTACTGATGAACGTAAGCAGTCAGCAGACTTTACGGAACCTTATATGATCAATGAACAAGTACTGGTAACCAAAAAATCTTCAGGAATTGATTCTGTTGCAGGAATGTCCGGTAAGACCTTAGGTGCTCAGGCAGGTTCCTCTGGTTATGATGCTTTCAATGCTTCTCCGAAAATTTTGAAGAATATTGTTGCTAACCAAAAAGCAGTTCAATATTCAACCTTTACACAAGCCTTGATTGACCTGGAGAGTGGACGTATTGATGGCTTGTTGATTGACCGTGTGTACGCTAATTACTACCTTGAGAAATCAGGGGTTCTGGATCAGTATAACGTTATGCCTGCTGGGTATGAGGGTGAAAGCTTTGCCGTAGGTGCCCGTAAATCAGATAAGACTCTAATCACAAAAATTAATCAAGGATTTAAAACCCTTTATAAAAATGGAGAATTCCAAAAGATTTCTAACAAATGGTTTGGCGAAGATGTTGCTACAGACCAAGTTAAAGGGAAAAAATAAGATGATAACAACATTCTAGAAGGGATGTTGTTATTTTTTACGAAAAATACTTGAAATAAAACAAGTTATATTTTATACTATTGTTAGTTTATAAACTAACGAAGGAGCAAGCATGGGATATTTTGATTATTCAAGAGAGCCACAAAGTGATATTGCTTTTGTAGATATGAAATCTTTCTATGCGAGTGTGGAGTGTGTTGAACGTGGCCTTCATCCTCTTAAAACTTCTCTATGTGTGATGAGTAGGGCTGAAAATGCGAATGGTTTGATACTAGCTTCTTCACCCATATTTAAAAAAGTTTTTGGTAAGTCAAATGTTAGTCGTTCTTATGACTTACCTTTTGACATTCATTCTCGTAAGTTTCATTATTATAATGCCAAAAAACAAGGACTGCCAACGGATAGGGATTTTGTAGATTATATCGAATCTTGGGCCAAGGTTACCTTTATCGTCCCTCCTAGAATGGACCTTTATATCAAGAAGAATATTCAGATTCAACATATTTTCCAGAATTATGCTAGTGTTGAAGATATTCTTCCCTACTCGATTGATGAGGGTTTCATTGATCTCACATCGTCACTGAATTACTTTATTCCCGATAGGACTGTTACTAGAAAAGATAAGTTAGATATGATTTCAGGGCGTATTCAAAGAGATATTTGGAGGGAGACAGGTATTTACTCGACAGTTGGAATGTCTAACAGCAACCCCTTATTGGCTAAGTTAGCTCTTGATAATGAGGCTAAACATACGGCTACTATGAGAGCCAACTGGTCCTATGAAGATGTCGAGACTAAGGTTTGGAATATTCCCCATATGACTGATTTCTGGGGGATTGGAAAGCGAATGGAGAAGCGTCTAAACAAGTTGGGAATTTTCTCTATTCGAGAACTTGCGAATAGCGATCCTGATATCCTTAAAAAGGAATTAGGTGTTGCTGGACTGGACCTCTTTTTTCATGCCAATGGTATTGATGAGAGTAATGTTCATAAACCTTATAAACCAAAGTCACATGGCTTAGGAAATTCTCAAATCTTACCACGAGACTATGAGCGTCAAGCTGATATAGAATTGATTCTAAGAGAGATGGCAGAACAGGTAGCCATTAGATTAAGACGAGCCCATAAGAAAGCTTGTCAAGTTTCCATTAGCATTGGATTTTCAAAGTTAGAGGGCAAGCGTTCGCTACAAGCACAGATGAAGATTGAACCTGCTAATAATACGAGAGTACTAATAAGCCACGTCATTGCACTCTTTAGGAAGAGGTATCAAGGAGGAGCTGTTCGAAGTGTGAGTGTCTCTTATGCAAATTTTGTAGATGAGACGATTCAAGTTTTCTCTTTATTTGATAATCCCGAAGAAATTGATAAAGAAGAAAGGCTTCAGGCAGCTATAGATAGCATTCGTCAGGATTTTGGCTTTACTACTCTTCAAAAGGCTAATGCTTTACAAGAGGCCTCTAGGAGCCTTGTTCGTAGTAAGCTTATTGGTGGACACTCTGCTGGAGGATTGGATGGCTTAAAATGATAGACCGTAGTTATCTCCCCTTTCAATCAGCTAGGGAGCACCAGGATAGGGGAATGATGAAGTGGATGGGCTTTTTCTTGTCAGAACACACAAGTTCCTTATATGAAGATAAGACTAAAGAAGATTTTACGAGTCATTTGGAGGATTTGGAGAAATTTACCCTATTAAACCAGCTTTATACGGGACAATTATTGGGAAGTTTTCAGATAAAGGATAAAAATAGATGCTGTAGATATAGTGGCTATGTGGTTGAATTGAATCTTAATCAAGTTACGGTAAAATCTGGTAAGCAGCATATACGGATTTACATTAAGGATATACTAGAAATTAGCTTAGGAGTTGAAGCCATAAATGAAGAAGAGAAAAATTTATGACGATAAGCTTCAGATTGACTATTTTTCTGATAGCTATTTAAAATTTGAAGAAGATTTTTATCGCTATTCTGCTATGGATATACCTCTGACCTTCTTGACGGATGACATTTTAAGAGAAATGGCAATCAGTCAGAAGAACTATTTTTTATTGAATAAAGAGAATGCTAGGGATGGACGCAACCATTATTTCCATTTTGAGGTCAGCCTTCTGGATTCTAGAACACTTGTAAGAAAATACAAGTATCTTGGAAATGATTGATTGGTACAAAGGGCTTTCACGAAAATTTCTAAATGGTAGAGAAAAAATATTGTAAGCGTTGACATTTGTTGTGCAAGTGCTACAATGAAAGTGTTAAAGTTCTTATATGGAGGTAACTAAAATGAGAGCAGTTGTTGTTAATAATGAAGGTACAGGAGTAGAAGTTGTTAATCATGACAAACCAGCGGTAGTAGGACATGGTCAAGCTTTGGTTAAAGTGGAATATTGTGGTGTCTGTCATACGGACCTTCACGTAGCTCATGGAGATTTTGGTAAGGTTCCAGGTCGCATCTTGGGGCATGAAGGAATTGGTATTGTCGAAGAAGTGGGTGAAGGTGTTGAAACACTTAAAAAAGGTGACCGTGTGTCAATTGCTTGGTTCTTTGAAGGATGTGGCCATTGTGAATATTGTACAACTGGTCGTGAAACTCTCTGTCGTTCTGTAAAAAATGCAGGTTATAATGTGGATGGTGGTATGAGTGACTATGCCTTGGTTACAGCTGACTACGCTGTGAAAGTTCCGGAAGGACTTAACCCAGCTCAAGCTTCATCTATTACTTGTGCGGGAGTTACAACCTATAAAGCGATTAAAGAGGCTAAAGTTGAACCTGGTCAATGGGTTGCAATCTACGGCGCTGGAGGACTAGGTAACTTGGCTATTCAATACGCTAAGAAAGTGTTTAATGCACGAGTAGTAGCTGTTGATATCAACCAAGATAAACTTGATTTGGCTAAAGAGTCTGGTGCTGATTTAGTTGTAAATGGTAAGGAAGTTAAAGATGTGGCAGGCTATATCCAAGAAAAAACTGGTGGTACTCACAGTGCAGTTGTAACAGCTGTTTCTAAAGTTGCTTTCAACCAGGCTGTCGATAGTGTACGTGCCGGTGGGACAGTCGTTGCGGTTGGTCTACCATCTGAATATATGGAGCTCTCAATTGTCAAAACAGTTCTAGATGGTATCCGTGTTGTTGGATCTCTTGTAGGTACACGTAAAGACTTGGAAGAAGCCTTTGACTTTGGTGCACAAGGTTTGGTAGTACCAGTTGTTGAAACCGTTCCTGTTGATACAGCGGTAGAAGTCTTTGATCAAATGGAAAAAGGACAAATCCAAGGACGTAAAGTACTGGATTTCACTAAGTGATAATATCTCTCTTATAGTGTTATCACGATTACTTGAAGAGTAGAGCAGTTTAAACAGACTAAATCACTTTTGAAAGAAGCTTATCAGAATAAAATTCCACCGATTTATTTGTGTCGATGGAATTTTTGTTTGTTACGTGACTTTAAGTCTGTTTTGCTTCGAAGGTGCGAAACAAATAAATCATCGGTTAGACGTGTGGCTATGATTTTATCAGATTCTATTATCTTAGGGAAATAATAATTTAAATTTAGTTATGCCAAATATGATATTCAAAAGGGTTTAGAGTCAGGTATTTACAAACAGTTTGTTTTTACTATCAGAGATAATAAGGGATAAATTACTAAGCATCTCAAAGTATTGGATTTTTTAAAAGATATTGCAAATAAATAAATTAGGAACAAGACTGTAAAAATGAGTCTCGTTGGTGCAGGGGTTGTTGTCGTAGGAGGGGCTAGTTATTATGGTTATCATACTATTAGAATGAACAATTTTTCATAATTTTTGATAAAAAGAATGCTTCAGTATCCGATTTATATATCACAATGATAAATAAAGAAAGCTAAAAAGACTTATCTCTATGCAATATTGAGATAAGTCTTTTACTTAAATTCTAATTTAACCTATAGTAGTTGTTCAGTTCAAAAAGGTTCTGTTATTTTGTTTCAGTCATAATAGTATTGATAGCTGTGATTAATTTCTTTTGTTTGTACTCAGGCAATGCTTTTAAATTGTCAATCAATTTTACCAAATCGCTATCTTCTTCTTTTAGTGTGACATCAAAGAAAGTGGGGATATCCACATCTAAGGCTTTCATAATTTTTTCAAGAGTTTTGATTTTAATGTTAGGTTCTAGATTTTCAATTTTATAAACGTAATTTGTCCCCAATTCAGCTTTTTCTTCAAGCATTTCTTGGGTCATTCCCTCTTTTATTCGTAAGACTCTAATACGCTTACTGATATATTCTTGTAGATTTGACATAAACCACCTCGCAAGGTTAATTTTACAACCCTAAAAGGTTGTTTATAACACCTTAAAAGGTTAAAAACAACTTTACAAGGTTGTTTTTAAGTTATATAATGTAAACATTACAATATAGGAATTGTATAATTTATTGAAAATAAAAGGAGTTTTAGCGTTAATGGAAAAGAAAGAGGCTATTAAGGCATTGGCTGGAGTCTCGACGGTGATTGCAGCGACAGGATTAACGTCTGTAGCGAATGCTAATCAACAAGAAGCCCCAAAAACAGAAGTTGATACTTCAAGTTCTAAAGTAACTATTCAAGCTCTTAAAGAAGCTGAGAACAAACAAAGTGTAACGGTACAAGCAGTAAACGCTCAACAAGATGTAGTTAAGAAGGCCATCACTGAAGAAGAGATAGCTGAAAAAAATGAAGCTACGGCTAAGGAAACTCTTGATGAAGCTCAAATTATAAAAGACAAGGCCACTCCTGCTGAAATTGATAAAACTAAACAAAGTATTAGTGAAACAGAATCAGCAATCGAAAATCAAGATGTTCAACTTCAGAATGCTCAAGCTGAGACTGCTAAAGCTCAAGATAAAGTTAACAAACAAACTGAAATTGTTAACAGTGATCAAACAAAGATTACTACTCAAGAAACTAATGTAGCGAATGCTAAAACCAATGTAGAAACTGCTCAAAAAAATCTTGATGATACAGGAGCTAAAGAAATCATCTCAGAACGAGATAATGCTCAAAGTGATTTGGAATCGAAAAAAGCTGCTGAAGCTAATGCCAAAAGCAAGCTAGAAGAAGCACAGAAAGCTGATGCTGATAAAAAAGTTAAACTTGAACAAGCTGAAAAAGATGAAAAACTTCAAGCTAAAGCTGTTGAAGACACTTCTAAAACTTTGAGTGATGCTGAAGCTAAGGCTAAACAGACTAAAGAGCAACTCAATAATGCTAATATTGCTGTAATTAATGCTCAAGCAGCACTTGATGGTACAGGAGCTAAAGAAATCATCTTAGAGCGAGACAATGCTCAAACTGATTTGGTAACGAAAAAAGATGCCGAAGCAGAGGCTGAAAGAAAGTTGAAAGAAGCTCAAAAAACTGATGCTGATAAAAAAGCTAAAATCCAAGCATTGACAGAAACTTTGACAGCTCAACAAAATGTAGCTTCGAGAACTTCAACAGAATTGACAGCTGCTATAGCTGTTGCGGCTGAAGCTAAGTCTAAAAAAGAAGAAGCAGACAAAGCTGTAAAACGTTTGGAAGATAAACTAACTAGTTTAGAAAATCTTAGCACTATTGAAATTCCAGAAGAGGTTGCAAGTGCTTATCGAAGCTTCTATGAAGATAAAACAGAAGCAAACAAAGATAAGCTCTTTGATGCTGTTCAGACTTGGTGGGATAACCGTGATTATAGCAAAGAATACAACTATCCTGCTGACGATACTGTAATCAACGATCTTAGCAATTTAACAAAAGAACAAATTGCTAACCTCTCACTCTATCAAGCAAGTTTGATTCAACAAGTGCGAAAAACTATCTGGGGTGATTCAGAAATTCTTGTGACAGAAGATGTTGTTACAGCAATGAAGAATATCACAACTGCTTATTCGAACATGTCAAATCCTGATGGAGACCATCTTCTTAGTGCACTAACTAATTATGGAACCGATACTACGCATTGGAAGGCAGAAAACCTCGGTTACATCAAAGCTAAACCAACTACAATGTCAGCTTTGTATAAAGGTATTTATAAATCTATTATCAATACTTTTGGTAGTGACTACAATCAGAATTATGCACATATCATTACAACAGTTGGAGGAAAACCTGACTATAAAAACGGTAAGGTTGTTCCAAATTATATTGGTGCTGCAACAAGCGTAACACCAGAAGGTCTTGGATTGATGCATGAAATTCATTTCAATCACACTTCGTCAGATACTGATAAAATATTAGCTAATCCATTTGACTCTTCAATTGTAAAAACTCAATTAGCTGACGCTAAAGCTGTTCAAACTTCTGCGGATAATGCTAACAAAACAGCCCAAAACCGATTAACTACAGCATCAGTAGCAAATAAAGCAGCTCAGGATGCTGTATCTAGTACAACAAAAACTTTGAACGCACTCAAAGCAATTGCTGACCTCACACTTGATGCCAAAGCTAAGTTGGATGAAGCTACTGAGGCACGTAAGAATGCAGAAAGTCAATTCAGTAACGCTCAAAAAGCAGTTGACAATCTTAACGCTGATGTTGCTACTAAAACTAAAGCTCTTGCCAATGCGAAAGTAGCACAAGAAAAAGCCAACAACGCAAACAAAGTCGCTAATGAAGAATTAAATTATGCGCAGGCTAAAAATAAACTTGCTAATGAAGTACTCTCAGAAACTCGCAATAAGATTGCTTCACTCAAAGTAACTGCTGACCTCACACCTGATGCTAAAGTCAAATTGGCTAAAGCGACTTCGGCGCGTGAATTAGCTGAGCTAAGATTAATTAATGCTCAAACAGCTGTTAATAATCTTAGCTCAGATGTTGCAACTAAGACTAAAGCTCTTGCGGATGCTAAAGCAACACTTCAAAATGAAGAAGCTAAGTTGGAAGAACTTAAAGCTCAAAAAGCTAAAGATGAAAAAGAACTTGCTTCTCTTCAAGAAACAGTGAACGCTTTGAAAGCGAATGAAGTTAAAATCAAAGACGAGATTAAATCTCTTCAAACTAAACTTCAAGAAACAAAAGACTACCTTAGCAAACTAGAAAATGCTGATAGTAATTTAGAAAAAGCTAAAGTTGCTTATAAATTAGCAGTAGAAAAACATAAAGAAGCTAAATCAATTCTTGATAAAGAAACTGAAAAACTTAAACGGTTGCTTATCAATAAGCGTGATGCAGTAGCTCAATATGAAGCTGTGAAAGCAGCTTATACACAAGCTCAAGTAAGAGAACAATATGAAGTCATTTCTCAACGAGGTGATGTTCCAGTTCCTCTCCTTAATGAAAATGGCCAAATAGTAGGTTATAACTCTTCATTTTCCCGAGATGTCAGAACTGCTGTTCGCACTATTACCGATAATGTCGTTTCGAAACATGGCGTACCGATCTATCAAGCATCATTACCTGAAACAGGTGAAGGTGATACAGCGATTTATACGCTTTCAGGAATTACGTTTCTTGCTCTAGCTGGAGTGATGAGAAAGAAGAAGTTATAAATTATAGTTTCTAAATTGCTTTACTGAGTGAGAAGTTATGACATAACTAAAGAATCACTGCCTTAATTCAATCACAATTACTTCCATATTCTAGAGAAGTTGAGAATAAAAAAATAAGTTTTATTAATAATAAATAGGAGAATATAAAATGAAAAAAGTATTAATTATTGTTTCTGTTGTTGTAATCGCACTAGCAGGTATTGGTGTAGGAACATATTTCTTAACCCGTGAAAAGTCTCCGGAACAACAGGTCGTCGGGACTTGGTACGACGGAGAAAATGACGTAACGATTGAGTTGAAATCAAATAAGAGCCTAAAAATTACAAAAGAAAGTGGAGAATCTAGAATAGGTACTTGGCGCATTGCAGGTGATAAAATTAAGTTTACAGCAACAAGTGGTCCAAAAGCTGAAGGTGAACTTTCGACAGGAAAGATTGAATCTATTTTCTTTGAATTCACTAATACCAATGTGAGTTATGCACTTCACGATGCCACCTATGAAAAACAATAAATAGTTATAGGACTCTCATGAAGATTCATCGTACTCTTCAACGGAGTCCTATTTTGCTGAAATAGTTTTTGCATATAGAATCTTCCAATTAATATTGACTTATTGAAAGATTTACTAACTATTTCTACCCTATATTTTAGTTTGATCAATGTTAAGTTGTAGAAAATTTGCCAATGAGTAGTGGTGGGTAATCAAATCAAAACATTTAGAGGAAATAAATTTATTGAAAGAATAGGAGAACTTAATATGAAAAAATGGATACTGATATCTCTTTTAAGCCTGAGTAGTTTGACCTTAGTTGCGTGTGGCTCTAATCAAATGAAGCAGGTAACACAGCAATCATCTTCGTCTAGTAAGCAAGAATTAAAGAGAAATAGACAGGAAGCATTTCAAACGGTCTTAGATCGTTATAAATCTTATCAGCAAGCAATAAATAGTGGTGATGCTAGTCGATTAACTGAAGCCTTGAAACAGGTTGAAGCTACATCTGAGGAATACATGCTCATTGATAATTTAGGGCATTCGGGGACGTCAGTTGATTTTCAATATGCGTTTGTAGACTTAGATAAAGATGGACAGGACGAGTTATTGATTGGTAAACAAGATTATATTTCTGCAATATATTATCTAAAAAATAGTCAACCTACTTTGTTACATGTTGCCTATGCAGCACCTGTTGGTGGAGCACGTTCATCTCTCACTGCTTATGAAAACGGTCAGGTAGTATTTGCTGCCTGGCAATCATCGAATCCGGAAGTAAACCTAACTTTATACAAAGTTGAAGCTAGTGTCCCAAATAAGGAAAAAGAAACTACGATACAAATAAATAATAAGAAGAAAATCGAAGATGAACTAGGTATTTCGTCTACGGCTTTGAATCTCAAAAACTTAAAGTGGGAATCAATTGATAAAGGTTCAACGACTTCTTCAAAAGAAAGTGATATGAAATCTTCTAGTCAGAGTGAGGATATTAAGTCAGAAACTGGTTTTCAGGTTCGTGTGCAAATATCGGATTTGGAAATACGCAAAGAACCTAGTGCTAAGTCTCAGTCTCTGGGCAAGATATCTCAAGGTATTCACACTATTTCGGAAACAACAAGTGCAGAAGGTTACACTTGGGGCAAATTACAATCTGGTCAAGGATGGATTGCTCTTGATTATACGGAACGAATAGAAGGTGATAAACAAACTCAATCGGAATCTAGTGGTATGAACATTCAAGAAATTCAAACAGGTAATTTTTCAAGTGTTAAAGGATCTTGGAGAAATGCACAAGGTAATAGTATTACTTTCGATGCCAATGGCTTGACCCAAGTGAATGGTAATCCTGCGGGTGATGTAGTTTTTGAAAAGTTCGCCGTCCAAGGAGAAAAGCTCACAGCCGTTACAAAAACATCAGAAGGTATTAGTGAGACACCAATAGTGTTTACTCCAAAGGGACAAGATGGAAGAGAGTCAATTTTTTGGAGTAAAAATCATGTCAGTGATGGAGCGGATATTTATTATCGAGAGTAGAAGATGGGAAATTAATTTTAAGAAAAAATTTTCTGACCCCATATCATTGCTTATTGGTTTATTTTTGTAATTAAGATATAAAAAATCCCCACCAGAAAGAAATTCTGGTGGGGTATTTGGTGGGGAACCAAATATAGTGAATAGATTTTTAGGTTTTATAATCCCGCAGTGGGTTTACCCACTACAGAAATTATAAAGCCATTTTCTGAAATTTTCGTTATATTTAGTAGTATATTGCGTCTATTATTCTATCTTTATATTTATTTATGTTCTATCTCTTTATTTATAAAATCTTTTAGTAATTTTGTTGTCTTCTGTTGTTTCAATAAATAACCTATTTGCCCAATACTTAATTTTGGCAATTTAGAGGTAATAAGTTTATAAGTGCTTTCAATTTCTTTGTCAGTATAATTTAAAATTTTTCTCATGTCAGATACGGAAATGTTGTTGAGAATGCTAGTGTGTATTCTTTTTTTATCTTCTTCTGTATCATAGATTATAATACTATTTTTAAATTCATTAATAGCATAGCAATCACTAATTGGAAATGCTATTTTTAAAAATTTGAATAATATATAATCTAAAGAATCTTTATAAAAATAGTAGTAACTTGCACCTTGAATTGTTGGAGTTAATAGAGATAGATTAGGACTTGGAACTAAAGAACGCCCTCCATCTAAATAGTTCAATAGCCGTTCGTCAATGATAAGCGTCCTATACCGAAGCTCAAGTCGAAGCCAACTAATTTTAAAATTGACTTGGCTCATACTATACGCTTCAACCTCAAATCGATTTTCTGAGTCCTGAGATAGACGCATGTGAAAATCAGGATTCAAATTATATATGAAAAAAGAGCCCTTTTCATTATCAACATACGACCAATTATTATAATCAGTCAAAACTTTATTATATTGCTCCTGAATAGAGACATCTAATTTATTATGCTTGCGAAATAATGCATTTAAGACATCAAATGAGGTTGACTCATTTCTAGGTGTATTTATAGCACCATTTCTAGCATAAATTAAACCAGCGGTGAGCCCTTTTGAACCTTTTGGCCTATAATCTTTTGTTAGATAAACTGGCACGAAATCGCTATTAAAAATAGTTAAAATGTCTATTTCTTTATCATCAATAGTTTGTGTTTCAACTTTTACTTTAATTTGTGAATTAGTAGATAAATATAGTTTATGAAGCAAATCAGTTATAGTTTCTGTATTTTTTCTATTTTCATCTTCTTGAACTCCTATAATCTCGAAATTGTCTGCAATACCAAAAATTATATAACAATCTTTATGATGTACTGTATTAACGAAATTTAGAATATCTCGAACAAGTTCAGAATTATCTTTATGCCATTGTTGTTTAAAATCATGGAATTCATCTTCTACTTTATTTAAAAATATTTTTATATTTTCCAAAACATCTGTTACCTTATTATTTATTATTAATACTAAAAAAGAAGCTCAATTTTGAGCTTCTTTGGAGACAATTCAAACGAATTTACCCCATTTTAAAATCATTTAAAACAATTCAAAATGCTGTTAAATCAATCAAGTCACTTTAAATTAGGTTTATATTTTATTCCCACTCAACAGTTGCAGGTGGTTTACTTGTAATATCGTAGACGATACGGTTAACGTGGTCAACTTCGTTAACGATTCGAACAGAAATCTTTTGGAGAACTTCCCATGGAAGTTTCGCAAAGTCAGCTGTCATACCGTCAATTGAAGTGATAGCACGGATAGCGATAGTGTAGTCGTAAGTACGGCCATCACCCATAACCCCGACAGAACGAACGCCTGTGTTAACTGTGAAGTATTGCCATACATCACGGTCAAGACCAGCTTTGGCAATTTCTTCACGAAGGATAGCATCAGACTCACGAACAGTTTCAAGTTTCTCTTCAGTGATTTCACCCATAACACGGATGGCAAGTCCAGGTCCTGGGAATGGTTGGCGCCAAACGACTTCGTCAGGCATTCCCATTTCAGTACCAAGGGCACGTACTTCATCTTTAAAGAGGGTATTAAGCGGTTCAATCAATTCAAACTGCATGTCTTCTGGAAGACCACCGACGTTGTGGTGAGATTTGATTGTTTGAGCTGTCTCAGTACCTGATTCAATAATATCAGTATAAAGTGTTCCTTGAGCTAGGAAGTCAACGCCTTTAAGCTTACTTGCTTCGTCATCAAAGACATAGACAAACTCGTTACCGATGATTTTACGTTTTTTCTCAGGATCATCAACACCAGCCAAGAGGTCTAGGAAGCGTTTAGAAGCATCAACACGGATAATGTTAAGGCCAAATTTACCTCCAAGCATCTCCATAACTTGGTCACCCTCACCTTTACGGAGAAGACCGTGATCAACGAAAATACATGTCAATTGGTCTCCGATAGCTTTTTGCAAGAGAACACCAACAACAGATGAATCAACCCCACCTGAAAGTCCAAGAAGAACTTTGCGGTCACCAACTGTTTCACGGATTTGTGCAATTTGCATATCTACGAAGTTAGCCATTGACCAATCACCTTTGGCACCACAGATACCAAAAGCAAAGTTTTTCAAGATATCATTACCATATACAGAGTGACGAACTTCTGGGTGGAATTGGATACCGTAGAAGTTTTTCTCCGTATTTTCCATTGCTGCAAATGGGCAATCCACTGAGTCACCGACTAGATGGAACCCTTCCGGAATCTCTGTAACAGCATCACCGTGGCTCATAAGGACGACCTGCTCTTCAGGAGTACCAGCAAAGAGTTTAGAGTCAGCACGAAGTCGAAGTGTTGATTGACCATATTCACGGTTACCAGCTTCACCGGCAGGAAGAACTTTACCACCAAGTTTGTGAGTCAACAGTTGCATTCCGTAACAAATACCGAGGATTGGAATACCGAGTTCAAAAATCTCAGGATCAATGCTAAAAGCGTCATCAGCATATACAGAGTTTGGACCACCAGAAAGTACGATACCGATTGGATTAATCTCGCGCACTTCTTCAGCAGAAATCTTATGGCTCTTCAACTCAGAGAAAACGCCGAATTCACGAATACGACGTGCAATAAGCTGATTGTATTGGCTACCATAGTCTAGAACAATGATTTTCTGCACATCATTCAATGTAGAAATGTCAGTCATTATTACCCTTTCTTTTTACGTCACATAAGGACTCTTATGCTTTCATTGTATCACAAATTTAAGGACTTAGCACCTAGATTTATACGAGAAACTACAAGTCATTTAATCACCTTTACAATTCTGACACTTTTTTTGTAAAATAGGGATAACAAGGGGGGTATTAGATGTTACCAGCGTATATTCGCATACATGATAAAATAAAAAAAGATATTGATGAAGGTACTTGGAAAATTGGGCAACGTCTTCCTAGTGAGCGAGATCTTTGCGAGACTTTTGATGTCAGTCGCATGACTGTTCGTCAGGCCATAACATTGTTAGTCGACGAGGGAATTTTGGAGCGTAAACCAGGTAGTGGGACCTTCGTTGCCAGTAGTCGTGTTAAGGAGAAGATGCGTGGAACCACGAGTTTTACGGAAATCGTCAAAGCGCAAGGCAAGAATCCGTCTAGTCAGCTCATTTCTTATAAACGTCTACATCCCAATGAGTTTGAAATCAAGAATTTAGGTGTCTTACCACAGTCTTATGTGATTAGAATGGAGCGTGTTCGCTTTGCCGATGACATTCCAGTTGCATATGAGATTGCTAGTATCCCTGAAAAGATTATCCGTGGCTTTGAAGAATCTGAAATTACAGAACATTTCTTCAAGACCTTAACCGATAATGGTTATGAAATAGGGAAGAGTCAACAAACCATTTCGGCTAGTTTGGCCAATAGTAGTCTAGCCAAGCACCTCAAGGTTAAGACTGGTGATGCCCTCTTAAGTCTGACGCAAATTTCCTTTCTTCAAGACGGACAGGCTTTCGAATATGTACGTAGCTACTATGTCGGTGATCGTTTTGAGTTTTATTTGGAGAATAATTAGAAGTCACTGCTTTTTTCTGCACAAGAATCGTGCTAACACTATGATTTTATGGTAAAATGGAGCTTATGGAAATTGAAAAAACCAATCGCATGAATGCTCTTTTTGAGTTCTATGCTGCCTTGTTAACAGATAAGCAGATGAACTATATTGAGCTTTATTATGCGGATGATTATAGTTTGGCAGAAATTGCTGAAGAATTTGGCGTCAGTCGTCAGGCGGTATATGATAACATCAAACGTACTGAGAAGATTTTGGAAGCTTACGAGATGAAATTACATATGTATTCAGATTACATCGTCCGTAGCCAAATTTTTGATGATATCATGGAAAAATACCCAGATGATAGCTATCTCCAGGAACAAATTGAAATTCTAAGTAGCATTGATAATAGAGATTAGATTTAAGCAGAAAGTAAGAGAGGAAATAATATATGGCTTTTGAAAGCTTAACGGAACGCTTGCAAGGCGTTTTCAAAAATTTAAGACGCAAAGGAAAACTTTCAGAGAAAGAAGTTCAAGAAGTCACTAAAGAGATTCGTTTGGCACTCCTTGAAGCAGACGTTGCCCTACCGGTTGTTAAGACATTTATCAAACGTGTTCGTGAGCGTGCCGTAGGTCACGAAATCATTGATACTCTTGATGCTTCACAACAAATCATCAAGATTGTTAATGAAGAATTGACAGAGATTCTTGGGTCTGAAACATCTGAAATTGAGAAATCTCCAAAGATTCCAACAATCATTATGATGGTTGGTCTCCAAGGGGCTGGTAAAACAACCTTTGCTGGTAAATTAGCTAATAAGCTGATAAAAGAACAAGAAGCTCGCCCAATGATGATTGCGGCGGATATCTATCGTCCAGCAGCCATTGACCAGTTGAAGACCTTGGGACAACAAATCAATGTTCCTGTTTTTGATATGGGAACAGAGACACCAGCGGTTGAGATTGTCAAAAATGGTTTGGAACGAGCGCGTGCCAATAAAAATGACTATGTCTTGATTGATACGGCGGGTCGTTTGCAGATTGACGAAACCCTCATGCAAGAGTTGCGTGATATCAAGGATTTCGCCCATCCAAACGAAATCCTCTTGGTTGTTGATAGCATGATTGGTCAGGAAGCTGCTAATGTTGCCAAGGAGTTCAATGAACAACTAGATATCACAGGTGTCGTTCTTACTAAAATTGACGGTGACACACGTGGTGGTGCGGCTCTCTCTATTCGTGAGATTACTGGTAAGCCAATTAAATTCACAGGTACTGGTGAGAAAATTACGGATATTGAGACTTTCCACCCAGACCGCATGTCAAGCCGTATCTTGGGGATGGGAGACCTTCTTACCCTTATTGAAAAAGCTTCTCAAGAGTACGACGAGAAAAAATCTCTTGAGTTGGCTGAAAAGATGCGTGAAAACACTTTTGACTTCAATGACTTCATCGACCAATTAGACCAAGTGCAAAATATGGGTCCTATGGAGGATTTGCTTAAGATGTTGCCAGGTATGGCTAACAATCCAGCCTTGGCTAATGTTAAAGTAGACGAGAAACAGATTGCACGCAAGCGTGCCATTGTATCATCAATGACACCAGAAGAACGAGAAAATCCAGATCTTTTGACACCAAGTCGTCGTCGCCGTATTGCCAATGGTTCAGGAAATACCTTCATCGAAGTAAACAAGTTTATTAAAGACTTCAACCAAGCCAAACAAATGATGCAAGGTGTTATGTCTGGTGATATGGAGCAAATGATGCGTCAAATGGGTCTTAACCCAAATAATATGCCAAAAAACATGCCTGATATGGGTAATATGGATATGTCTGCCCTTGAAGGCATGATGGGTGGCGCAGGTATGCCGGATCTTGGGAACATGGACCTTAGCCAAATGCTTGGTGGTGGTCTTAAAGGTAAGGTCGGTTCATTTGCTATGAAACATGCTATGAAACGTCAAGCTAACAAGATGAAGAAGGCTAAGAAAAAACGTAAATAAGGAAGGACTAGAGCTTATGGCTCTAGTTTTTTTATGGCATATTGACTTCTAGGGATATACATTGTAATATACTAGTGTATATACAATAAAAAGGAGTAGATTATGAAACCGAAAAAGAGAATTCAAGAAATGACCTTTGCAGCTTTGTTAACTGCGATTGCTATCCTTATCCCAAGTATTATGCCAATTAAATTAATCATTCCACCGGCTTCTTATACCTTGGGGAGTCACGTTCCAATATTTCTAGCTATGTTTATATCGCCCTGGGTAGCAGCTTTTGTTATCTTAGCGTCTAGTTTTGGCTTCTTTATGGCCGGCTATCCGATTGTGATTGTTTTTAGGGCATTCTCGCATATCGTCTTTGGTTTGTTAGGAGCTTTTTATTTGAAAAAATTCCCTCAAACAATAGAAAACCATAAATCATCACTAATTTTTAACTTTGTTTTAGGTGTTATTCATGCTGTAGCTGAAGTAATTGCTTGTGTGATTTTTTATTCAGTAACGGGAGAGGACTTCCAAAAACTATTTTATGTTCTGTTTGTTTTAGTTGGATTTGGTACTATTGTCCATAGTATGATAGACTATGTTATAGCATTAACGATTTTCAAAAGTATTCGAAAAATTCGATAGTTGTAAGAGGAGTTGTTTAGTCTATGACTTTAAATCGCAAGCAAGAATTATTGGCACTGTTAAAGCAGTCTAAAGAAGCGATAAATGGGCAGAGTTTGGCAGAACATTTTGGTGTTACCCGTCAAATTATTGTCCAAGATATTGCACTTTTGCGAGCAGATGGTGCTCAAATTATTTCAACTAACAGGGGTTATATTTATAAAAACAGTGATGATAATTCTTATGCGCATCGACTCTTTAAAGTGAATCATACGGTGAATGACATGGAAGAAGAGCTTCTAGCCATTGTGGATAATGGGGGGCGTATTCAAAATATCATGATTGATCATCCAGTCTATGGTGAAATTCAAACCTTGTTGAAGTTGACTTGTCGTCGAGATGTTAGACATTTTTTAGAACAAGCAGCGTCAAGCGATTTTCGTCCATTATCTGAATTAACCAACGGTGTTCACTATCACCTTGTTGAAGCTGATAGTCAACAAGATTTAGATTACATTGAAGAGGCACTTGACAATATAGGGTTTTTGGTCAAAGAATAATACAAAAGAGAAATGTAAAAGTAGTTGCTTTCACTTGAAATCAACTACTTTTTTTGGTAAACTTATGTTAGTTTATTAACTTACGGAGGTAGGTATGTTTTCAGGACAAAAACTAAAGGAAATTCGAGAAGCGCAGGGAATGAGCCAAGCAGCAGTGGCTAAGCATCTGGGAATTTCACGCTCCTCTTATTTTAATTGGGAAAATGGTAAGACAAAGCCAAATCAAAAGAATCTTACAGTATTGGCCCAACTTTTTGGCGTGGCTGAGACCTATTTTCTGTCTGAACATGAGATAGTGGAAGTTTACTTGGAACTTAATGACGAAAATCGTAAAGAAGCTTTGCGACTCACTAAGGCTCTTTTAGAAGAACAAGAAGCAGAAAAGCAGAAAGCACCTGTTATTCCGTTATACTCTTATAAAGTTTTCGAGCGTTTATCAGCCGGAACAGGATATACTTATTTTGGTGATGGCAATTATGATGAAGTTTTCTATGATGAAGAATTAGACCATGATTTTGCTTCTTGGGTTTTTGGAGATTCTATGGAACCCACTTACTTAAATGGAGAAGTAGTGTTGATCAAACAAACTGGTTTTGATTATGATGGTGCTGTTTATGCTGTGGATTGGGATGGTCAAACCTATATCAAAAAGGTTTATCGTGAGGAAGAGGGCCTGCGTTTAGTTTCTCTTAATAAACGCTATGGTGACAAGTTTGCTCCTTATGATGAAGACCCTCGAATTATCGGTAAAATTGTCGGTAACTTCATGCCTATTGAGGCCTAACCAAGTGATAACAATTGGGAATCTCAACCTAAATCTGTTATAATATGAGTGAAGTAAAGCCAAGATTTTGGCTTTTTTTAAAAGAGTTTATATGATATTTTACTAAGGCTATTAAAGAGGAGAAAAACAAATGGCAACTATTCAGTGGTTCCCTGGGCACATGTCCAAGGCTCGCCGACAGGTCCAGGAAAATATAAAACATGTTGATTTTGTCACCATTTTAGTGGATGCACGTTTACCACTTTCAAGTCAAAACCCTATGTTGACTAAGATTGTTGGCGATAAACCTAAGCTTTTAATTCTCAATAAATCGGATCTTGCTGACAGCAATCGGACCAAAGAGTGGCGTACTTACTTTGAGAAACAAGGCATTAAAACTCTGGCTATTAATTCCAAGGAGCAGTCTACGGTTAAATTGGTGACAGATGCTGCTAAGAGTCTTATGTCTGAGAAAATTCAACGCTTGCGTGAACGTGGGATTCAGAAAGAGACCTTGAGAACCATGATTATTGGTATTCCAAATGCAGGGAAATCAACCTTGATGAACCGCCTCGCTGGTAAAAAAATTGCTGTTGTGGGAAATAAACCTGGTGTTACAAAAGGCCAACAATGGTTGAAGTCAAATAAGGACTTGGAAATACTTGATACTCCGGGTATCTTATGGCCTAAGTTTGAGGATGAATTGGTGGGCTTGAAACTTGCTTTGACGGGTGCTATCAAAGACCAACTGTTACCAATGGATGAAGTCACTATTTTTGGACTCAACTACTTTAAAACCTACTATCCAGAACGTCTCGATGAACGTTTTAAAGGGATTGACCTTGAAGAAGAGGCTCCAGAAATCATTATGGAAATGTCCCAAAAACTAGGCTTTCGTGAAGATTATGACCGTTTTTACAGTCTTTTTGTCAAAGATGTTCGTGATGGAAAACTAGGCCGTTACACACTTGATATTGTTGGGGTTGATACTGATGGCGACAATTAAAGAAGTCAAGGAACAATTAGCAACTTTGACAGACCTAGACGACCATCGTTGGGCGACATTTGAGGAAGATAGCCGTACTGGAGTACAGACCGCTATTAAGCAACGCCGTAAGGCCATCCTGGCGGAGATTGCGGAGGATGAGCGTTTGGAAACGATGCTTAATTACGAAAAATTGCTCTATGCCCAGGGAGTTGAACTCATTGCAGGTGTTGACGAAGTTGGACGAGGCCCCCTGGCTGGACCAGTGGTTGCCGCAGCTGTTATCTTGCCAAAGCTTTGCAAAATCAAAGGCCTCAATGACAGTAAAAAAATCCCAAAATCAAAACATAAAGCCATCTATAAGCAGGTAATGAAACAAGCAGTGGCTGTCGGTATTGGTGTTAAGGACAATCATGTCATTGACGATGTCAATATTTATGAGGCAACTAAACTTGCTATGATTGAAGCTATTGAAAACCTCAGTCCTCAACCAGAACAGTTGTTAATTGATGCTATGACTTTAGATTTACCTATAGGACAAACATCAATTATTAAGGGGGATGCTAATTCCTTATCTATTGCTGCAGCATCAATCGTAGCAAAGGTAACCCGTGATAAGATGATGGCTGATTATGATCAAGAGTATCCTGGCTATGCATTTACCAAAAATGCAGGCTATGGAACTAAAGAGCATTTATCTGGTCTGGATAAACTTGGTATCACGCCAATTCATAGAAGAAGCTTTGAACCCATAAAGTCAATGCTTAAAAAGTAGGTGAGCAGAGTGATTGTAGCTATTGATATCGGAGGAACCTTTATCAAGTTTGGTTTAGTTGACGATAATTTTAATATTACCAATCAATCTAAAGTTCCAACTCCAGCAAGCATAGATGATTTCTGGGTAACTTTAGAAAATATTGTTTCATCATATGAAGATGAAATTTCGGGGATTGCTATTGCGTGTCCGGGAGAAATTAATAGTAAACGTGGCTTTGTTTTCAAAGGGGGGCTTATTCCTTATTTAACAGCTATTCCTCTTGGAACAGGTCTATCTAAAACTTTTCAATTACCTGTAAAGGTTATCAATGATGCTGATGCGGCTGCTCTGGCTGAAGCTAGATATGGTAGTCTACAAGAAGTTGATTGTGGTGCTGCCTTGGTTTTAGGTACGGGTGTTGGCTTAGGACTCGTCTCTCAGGGAGCCCTGTTAACACCTCTCTTGGTTTCCAAATTTCTGATAGGACCAAGTTCTCAAAGTAAGAGCCAAACGGCTCTCCCTTTCAAGTGGGCCTTGTTTAAGCAGGCACTGATTAGCCTTGTCGATAATAAAGGTTCTGCGGTTGGTTTTGTCCATGAGGCCAGTCAATTACTTGGCTTAGATCAGGATGATGGTCCAGCTGTCTTCTCAGCTATAGAAGCAGGTCAATTTGAAAAACTCAATTCGCTATTTAAGGGCTATTGTCATGAAATTGCGGTGCTTATTCTGAATTTACAGACTTTCATGAACTTAGAAAGAGTCGTTATCGGCGGTGGCATCAGCAGACAAGATTCTTTGATAGAAGGTATTGTTAATGCTTATGAAGGGTTATTTAATGAAAAGTCTGATTTAGGTTTTGAGCCGATAACAATTCAAGCTTGTCATTTCCATAACGACAGTAACCTCCTAGGCGTAGCGTCTTATTTTATGTCTGAAAATGATTTATAATCAAGGAAAGTTCCATAAAGGGAGCTTTTTTCTTTATCTCTTGCGAATAAAGAAATGGAGGTATTTATATGAATAACTTTGAACTTTTTAAACTAAAAGCCGCTGGATTGACGAATTTAAACATCCTTAATATTTTAGACTATCAGAAGACTCAAGATAGAAAATTAAGTTTACGAGATATGGCAGTGGTTTCAAAGTCTAAAAATGCCGTTCTTTTTATGGAAAAATACAAGACTTTAGATATTAAGCAACTTAAAGAGCAGTATCAGCGTTATCCGACAGTATCTATTTTTGACCAGGACTATCCGATTGAGTTAAAGCACACCTACAATCCACCAGTTCTCCTCTTTTATCAAGGAAATATTGAGTTGTTGAGTAAACCTAAGTTAGCAATTGTTGGGGCAAGGAAGTGCTCTGAAACAGGAAAACAGTCGGTTCGTAAGGTTGTTAATGAACTCGGTAATCATTTTACTATCGTTAGTGGCTTGGCGCGTGGCATTGATACCTGTGCCCATATGGAAGCTTTGAAAAATAAAGGTAACACCATTGCAGTTATTGGGACTGGACTAGACGTCTATTATCCTAAAGAAAATAAAGCTTTGCAGGACTATATGAGTAAAAATCATCTCGTGCTTTCAGAATATGCACCGAGTGAACAACCTCTCAAGTATCATTTTCCAGAACGAAATCGTATTATTTCAGGCTTGTGTCAGGGGGTTTTAGTTGTAGAAGCTAAGCTTCGATCGGGAAGTTTGATTACTTGTGAGCGTGCCATGGAGGAAGGAAGAGATGTTTTTGCTATTCCAGGAAATATTTTAGACGGAAAATCGGATGGCTGTCATCACCTCATTCAAGAGGGCGCAAAGTGTATTACGACGGGCTTTGATATCCTTTCTGAGTTTTCTTGAAAATCAAACTTCTCCTATAGAGAAAAAATTTTTTTATTGACAGTTTAAGGAAAGGACGGTATTATGTTAGTTGCTCGGTCCAAGGTGTTGCACTTTTTTATGTCTTGTGACTAAAATATAGACAGATTAATGGCGCAGCCAGTTTATAACAAAATAAGGAAATAATCTATGGCGACAGCAACGACAACAAAAACGAAAACTAAAACAACAAAGAAAACAACGGCTAAAAAGACGACTAAAAAGAGGGCGACACCAAAGAAAAATTTGGTTATCGTGGAGTCTCCTGCCAAAGCAAAAACCATTGAAAAGTACCTTGGGCGCAATTATAAAGTTGTAGCCTCTGTTGGGCATATCCGTGATTTGAAAAAATCAAGTATGTCCATTGACTTTGAAAACAATTACGAACCACAATATATCAATATTCGTGGTAAGGGCCCACTTATCAATGAATTAAAGAAAGAAGCTAAGAAAGCTAAGCAAGTCTTTCTCGCAAGTGACCCGGACCGTGAAGGAGAAGCTATTTCATGGCATTTGTCACATATCCTTGGACTGGATAATCACGATAAGAATCGAGTTGTGTTCAATGAAATCACAAAGGATGCAGTGAAAAATGCCTTTGTGGAGCCACGCGCCATTGACATGGACTTGGTAGATGCGCAGCAAGCTCGTCGTGTCTTGGACCGTATTGTGGGTTACTCAATCTCTCCACTTCTTTGGAAGAAGGTTAAGAAGGGTCTTTCTGCAGGGCGTGTCCAATCGGTAGCTCTTAAGCTTATTATTGACCGTGAGAATGAAATTAAGGCCTTTAAACCAGAAGAATACTGGACTATTGATGGTGCCTTTAAGAAGGGGGCTAAGAAGTTTCAGGCTAGCTTCTATGGCTTGGATGGTAAAAAGCTTAAGCTCAACAATAATGACGATGTTCAAGCTGTTCTTTCTCGTATCACAAGTGACGACTTCAACGTAGATAAGGTAGAGAAAAAAGAACGCCGTCGTAATGCACCATTGCCATATACAACCTCATCTCTCCAACAGGATGCTGCCAATAAGATTAACTTCCGTACACGTAAGACCATGATGGTTGCTCAGCAGTTGTACGAGGGGATTAATCTTGGTTCAGGGGCTCAGGGTTTGATTACCTATATGCGTACGGACTCAACACGTATCAGTCCGGTTGCTCAAAACCAAGCTGCTGAATTTATTACAGAACGCTTTGGTTCTAAGTATTCTAAGCATGGTAGCAAGGTGAAAAATAGCTCAGCAGCGCAAGATGCCCACGAGGCTATTCGTCCTTCAAATGTTTTTCAAACGCCAGAAAGCATTGCCAAGTATTTGGATAAGGATCAACTCAAGCTCTATACCCTTATTTGGAATCGTTTTGTAGCCAGTCAAATGACAGCTGCAGTATTTGATACGATGAAGGTGACCTTGTCTCAAAATGGTGTCATTTTCACAGCAAATGGAAGCCAAATCAAGTTTGACGGTTATATGGCCGTTTACAACGACTCTGATAAGAACAAAATGCTTCCTGATATGGCTGAGGGTGATACGGTTAAGAAGGTTGTGACAACGCCTGAACAACACTTCACCCAACCTCCTGCACGCTATTCTGAAGCGACATTGATTAAGACGCTAGAAGAAAACGGCGTTGGTCGTCCGTCTACTTATGCGCCAACGCTTGATGTTATCCAACGTCGCTACTATGTCAAATTGGTGGCTAAACGATTTGAACCAACGGAACTTGGTGAAATCGTAAATAGCTTAATCGTAGAATTCTTCCCAGACATCGTGGATGTTAAATTCACCGCCGAGATGGAAGGGAAACTCGATAAAGTCGAAATCGGTAAGGAACAATGGCAGAAGGTCATTGATGAATTCTTCAAACCTTTCCAAAAAGAATTGGAAAAAGCTGAAGAAGGTATTGAAAAAATCCAAATCAAGGATGAGCCTGCTGGTTTTGATTGCGACCTCTGTGGACACCCAATGGTCATCAAACTTGGTCGTTACGGTAAGTTCTACGCATGTAGTAATTTCCCAGACTGTCATAACACCAAGGCCATTACTAAAGAAATTGGCGTTACTTGTCCAACCTGTGGTCAAGGCCAGGTCATCGAACGTAAGACAAAACGTAATCGTGTCTTCTACGGTTGTGATCGCTATCCTGACTGTGAATTTACGTCGTGGGATATCCCTGTCGGACGTAACTGTCCTAAATCAGGCGATTACCTCGTCGAGAAGAAAGTACGTGGTGGTGGCAAACAAGTCATCTGTAGTAACGAAGAGTGTGACTACAAAGAATCTGTTGTTAAATAAAGACATAGCTATCTCAAGTTAAGACTTGGGATAGTTTTTTGTATTTTATCCAAAAAACTGATACTTTCCTTAAATTTGTTTTTTATACTAAGGATGAAAAGAAAGGAGAGTTACTATGAAACGTTTAAGTTTATCAGGTTTCCAACTCAAATATATAGCCCTCATTACTATGGTATTTGACCATATTCAATACTTTTTTGACTATACAGGGAAAATACCAATTTGGTTTACTATGATTGGGAGATTAGCGGCCCCCTTGTTCCTTTTTACTGTGATTGAAGGTTTCGTCCATACACGCAATCGAAAAAAATACTTCCTAAAGATTTATGCTTTAGCAATTTTGATGGGATTGATTCAGTTTGGGTTTTATAATTTTTTACATCCTCTTGTGAGACCAGATGGTTTCTTTCCACAAAATATGATGTTGTCGTCGTTCGCTATTTTGCTCGTTGCTCTTCAAGGTATCGCTTGGATTCAAGAAAAGAAATATCTAAAAGGAATCCCAACCTTACTTTTCCCTTTATTACTTCCATGGTTAATGGCACCTTTTTATCTGCTAAGCGCAAACAAACCTATGTTAGGTTTTCTACTAAATTTACTCAATTTTACAGTGCTACCAGTTCATACATTTATCAGCGATGGAGGGACGTGGTTGCTTTTGACTGGTATCGCTATGTATCTTTGTCATAAGAATCTTAAGAAAGAAGTGCTTGCTTTTGTGAGTGTTAGTCTTGTTTGGGTACTAATGGCGATTGTATTAGGTAGACTTTCTATTCACGACTTAATGTTTAAATACATTGAATGGATGGAAATTTTTGCAGCTCCTTTGATGCTTTGTTATAACGGTGAGAGAGGGAAAGGGTCAAAATATTTGTTCTATGTCTTTTATCCAACTCATATTTATCTACTTTACGCCTTGTCAGTTATCTTCTATAGATGATATGATAAGGGTAACTGTGAACGAAAGGAAAGCTTATGGCTCAGATACTTGTTATTGATGATCAGGAAGATATTGTGAAATTGGTTGTAAAGGCCTTAGAGCTTCAAAACCATAAGGTGACAGGACTTACAAGTGCTTTAGATTTGGATAAGAACTCGCTTCCACGGTTTGACTTGATATTGCTGGATATCATGATGCCTGATGTTGACGGTCTCCAGTTTTGTCATGAGATTCGGGAACAGGTGGATTGCCCCATACTTTTTATAACAGCCAGAACGCAAGAAGGAGATATCGTTCAGGGATTGAGCTATGGGGCGGATGATTATATTTGTAAACCATTTGGGGTTAAAGAACTTCAAGCGCGTGTGGCTGCTCACTTGAGACGGGAACATCGAGAGCGCCATCATAAGCTTTCACTTGGTGATTTTCAGTTTGATTTGTCGGCTCAGGAGCTTTATATTGAGAATCAGTTGTTAGATTTGACTAAGTCGGAGTACGGTATTTGTCAATTTTTGGCTGAAAATAAGGGCCAAGTCTTTTCAAAAGAACAAATCTACACGCATTTGTATGGCTATGAGGATAAAGGAAGTCCAACAGCAGTGGCTGAACATATTAAAAATATCCGTGCAAAGCTAAAAGAAGTTGGGCAAAATCCTATTGAAACAGTCTGGGGGATTGGTTACAAGTGGCACTAATTAAAAAACGAGAACACTCTCTAAGAACACTATTGTTATCTTATGTTGTCAGCTTGACGGTCCTATCGGCAATCAGTAGCCTACTTATTTTGTCTTTGTTCAGCTTGTCTTATCGTTTTGGGGTAGTGATTCCAGCAAATCAAGTTGAGAGTGATTTGTCTGCTTTGAGAAGTGATATTGAAACTTCTAAGGTCTTTAATCCAAATGTCTTGCCTGATGGTACTCGCTATGTCTTTTTGACTAGGGATTTCAAGCTTAAGAAGTCTAACATGCCAGTTAACTTGCAAGAAGAATCCTTACTAAATTACCAATTCAAGAATGCTCACGGTGGAAAATACGGCTATTTTCAGTCTTTTGAACGGTCAGATGGCATAGTCATTGTCAACTATCAACTATCACCTCGGTATCGTAACGCTTGGATGAACCAGTATTTTCCCAATGCTGATCTTATGATGATTGGCTCAGTGATGGTGTCCGTTTTACTCATATTTGTCGTTTTAACATTCTTCTATGCTAATAAATTACGCCAGCAGCTTAGACCGATACTGAGGGCAACTGAGAAAATTGCAGAGCAAGACTTGGATTTTCAAACCTCCCAGTCTACTATAAAGGAGTTTAATCAAGTTTTAAGTGGTTTGGACCACATGCGTGCTGCGCTCCGTGAATCTTTGATGAAAAATTGGAAGGCAGAGCAGGATAAGCAAAATCAGATTTCAGCCTTAACCCATGACCTGAAGACACCACTGACAGTTGCTCGTGGCAATGCAGACCTCTTAGCTATGACGCCCTTAGATGGGGAGCAAACGGACTTGTTAGAGCATTTTCAAAAAGGAATTGCACAGGTTGATGCTTATGTTCAAGAGTTGTCCGAACTCAACAAAACGAGTTTGACGAAAACCTTGACGCTTGAAGACATTTCGGTTAGGGAATTTGTTGAAGACATTTACGATCAAACCTTGTCACTAGCTCAAACCAAACAAATCAATGTTGCATTTGACAAGAAGGATATTAAGAAAGAAATCATAGGCCATTGGGACAGGTCCTTGTTGAATCGAGCTTTTATGAATATTGTTTCAAATGCGGTAGAGCATACGCCAAGTGGTAGTCAGTTGCTCTTAACTGCTAGGTTAGAAGAAGATGAATTTACGTTTATATGCCTTGATTCTGGTCCTGGATTTTCCCTTGAATCTCTTGCAAAGGCTACTCAGCTCTTTTATCAAGAGGATAAAAGCAGACAGAGCCGCAATCATAGTGGCCTTGGTCTGACTATTGCCAATGATATTGTTCGCTTACATCATGGTAGTCTTTCGCTTTCAAATGATGATAATACAGGTGGTGCTAAAGTGACTATCATTTTACCCCTATAAATACAGATGACTCCTAGTCGCCAGACGAGGAGTTTTTTGCTATACTACTAAGAGTAAAAATGAAGAAAGATTTGTGGGGGCAGGATTTCATCTTGTTCCCGAAGAGGTATTAGTGTCATGTCTCAATCAAAAGCAGATTATATTAACGTGATTGGAGCTGGTTTGGCCGGCTCCGAGGCGGCTTATCAGATTGCCAAACGTGGTATTCCGGTAAAACTTTATGAAATGCGTGGGGTCAAAGCAACACCGCAGCATAAGACAACAAATTTTGCAGAATTAGTTTGTTCTAACTCTTTTCGTGGAGATAGCTTGACAAATGCTGTAGGGCTTCTTAAAGAAGAAATGCGTCGCTTGGACTCTATCATTATGCGTAATGGAGAAGCTCACCGTGTGCCTGCTGGTGGTGCCATGGCGGTTGACCGTGAAGGTTATGCAGAAGCAGTGACAGCTGAAATTAAGAACAATCCATTAATTGAAGTTATCCGTGAAGAAATCACAGAAATTCCTGATGATGCCATTACAGTTATTGCCTCAGGTCCCTTGACTTCTGATGCTTTAGCTAAAAAAATTCACAAGCTTAACGGTGGGGACGGGTTCTATTTCTATGATGCTGCTGCACCAATCGTTGATAAAGCGACTATTGACATGAACAAAGTCTACCTTAAGTCACGCTACGACAAGGGTGAAGCTGCTTATCTAAACTGTCCAATGACCAAGGAGGAGTTCATGGCCTTCCACGAGGCCTTGACAACAGCTGAAGAAGCTCCTTTGAATTCTTTTGAAAAAGAAAAGTATTTCGAGGGTTGTATGCCTATCGAGGTTATGGCCAAACGTGGTATTAAGACAATGCTCTATGGTCCTATGAAACCAGTTGGTTTGGAGTATCCTGAGGATTACAAGGGGCCACGTGATGGGGATTTCAAGACACCTTATGCGGTTGTGCAGCTTCGTCAGGACAATGCGGCTGGTAGCCTCTATAATATCGTTGGTTTCCAAACCCACCTCAAATGGGGAGAGCAAAAGCGTGTTTTCCAAATGATTCCAGGTCTTGAAAATGCTGAATTTGTGCGTTATGGGGTTATGCACCGCAATTCCTACATGGATTCGCCAAACTTGCTTAAACAGACTTTCCAATCAAAATCAAACCCTAACTTGTTCTTTGCTGGACAAATGACTGGTGTTGAAGGTTATGTTGAATCAGCTGCCTCAGGATTGGTTGCTGGCATCAATGCTGCCCGTCTCTTTAAGGGTGAGGATGAAGTTATCTTCCCTCAGACAACAGCTATCGGTAGCCTTCCCTATTATGTGACACATGCTGAAAGTAAACATTTCCAACCAATGAATGTTAACTTCGGTATTATCAAAGAGTTAGAAGGCCCACGTATTCGTGACAAGAAAGAGCGTTATGAAAAAATTGCTGAGCGAGCTCTTAAAGATTTACAAGCTTTTATTCAAGCATAGAAAACAACAAAATCCCTTACTGTATTGGTAAGGGATTTTGTAATTAGCAGCATAATCACGCTAATGAAAAATAGTTAATTTGTTACCTGTCATATAGTTAGAGACTATAAAAGGCCCAAGTCTGCAAAAACTGGCATCCTGTGGTAAAATGAAAAGAAAATAATGAAAGTTGAAATCATGCAAAAAACATTATTTATCATTAAACCAGATGCTGTTAAACGTCACCTCGTTGGACAAGTCATTGACCGTATTGAGCGTCGTGGCTTTACTATTGAACGTATGGAAATGCTAACGCTTGACCTAGAGCGCCTTAAAAAGCATTATGCTCAGTTGGTAGATAAGCCATTCTTCTCTAGTATTACAAACTATATGATGAGTGGGCCAGCAATTATTGGAATTCTTTCGGGGCCAGGTGTTACAAAATCATGGCGTGATATGATGGGAGCGACAAATCCTGGTGAAGCTGCTCCTGGCACAATTCGAGGTGACTTTGCGACTGCACCCGATGAACATGGTATACAAAATATTGTTCATGGATCTGATTCAGAAGAATCTGCGGCTCGAGAAATCGAGCTTTGGTTTGGTGAATAACATGGATTTAAAGCAGATTCAAAATGATATAGCTCAAGGTGGATTGCTCATTGATGTTCGTAGTCCGGAAGAGTATGCAGAAGGTCATGTTAAGAATGCACTATTAATCCCCCACACACAAATCTTCTCTGCGAAGCTGCCAGAGGAAAAGCTAATGCCTATTTACCTTTATTGTAAAATGGGACCTCGGGCTGACTTTGCTGCAGCAGTGCTTCATGAGAGAGGTTATAGCAATGTTACCAACCTTGGTGGCTTGGACGACATGGAAGCACTAGGCTTTGAGTTCGTTTTATAATAGGACAAAATAACAGATATTCCTTATCTATTTTCAGAAAAGTATGACATTTACTTGACAACGCTTTCATATAAGCGTAAAATCTTATTTAAGTTAAGACAAAGCTTATGAAAATGACTTTGCCAGAACTTGACTAACTTTGCGTATTCCGATTGAGATAAGCTTTGTTGGATCTATCAACGAAGTAGGGTATCAATTGGTAGAGGAGGATTTTATATGTCTAAAGTTGCTATTGTTACAGGTGCAGGTCAAGGTATTGGTTTTGCGATTGCAAAACGTTTAGTTGAAGATGGATTTAAAGTTGGGATTTTAGATTACAATGCTGAAACTGCTGATAAAGCGGTAGCTGAATTGTCAGCAGACAAAGCATTTGCGGTTGTAGCAGATGTCTCTAAACAAGCTGAGGTAGCAGCAGCCTTCCAAAAAGTTGTTGATCACTTTGGCGATTTGAACGTTGTTGTCAATAATGCCGGTGTCGCACCTACAACTCCACTTGATACAATCACTGAAGAACAATTCCATCGTACATTCAATATCAATGTAGGTGGTGTGATCTGGGGTGCCCAAGCTGCCCAAGCACAATTTAAAGCTCTTGGACATGGTGGTAAAATCATCAATGCGACTTCACAAGCTGGTGTCGTTGGTAACCCTAACTTGACTATCTATGGTGGTACTAAATTTGCAGTTCGTGGTATCACACAAACTTTGGCGCGTGATTTGGCTGATTCAGGTATTACTGTTAATGCCTACGCACCAGGTATTGTTAAGACACCAATGATGTTTGACATTGCACACGAAGTTGGTAAAAATGCTGGTAAAGATGATGAATGGGGTATGCAAACATTCGCAAAAGATATCACTTTGAAACGTCTTTCTGAGCCTGAAGATGTGGCAGCTGCAGTAAGCTTCCTTGCTGGACCTGACTCAAACTACATCACTGGTCAAACAATCATCGTTGATGGTGGTATGCAATTCCATTAAGATTAAGAGGGAGAGCGGAAGCTCTCTTTTTTTCTTGAAGAATCATAATATTTCTGATAATATAAGGTTAAATAATTACGCTTAAAGGAGTCTTCCTATGTCAGACATTTTACACTATATTGCTGAGCACCCATTTTTCAGCCTCATTCTATTGGGAATTGTCGTGTTAGCTTTTGGTTTAGCACCATTTTCAAGCAGTTCAACAGAGAACAAACGTTCGGCTATTATTAATAAGCACTATAACGATACTTTTAAGAAGTAGGATGACTTAACCGGAATCAGAAAGCAGATATTAGAGATAGGCAAAAGCCTGTCTTTTTTGTATAATAGAAGGTAACGATTAGTTTATCTATAATCACAAGTAAGAACTAGGAAAGATAAGAATGCCAAATATTGAAGAATTAAAACAACGACAGGAGAAGATTCGTAACTTCTCGATTATTGCCCATATTGACCATGGTAAATCAACGCTTGCTGACCGTATCTTGGAAAAGACTGAGACAGTGTCTAGTCGTGAGATGCAGGCGCAACTCCTTGATAGTATGGACCTTGAGCGCGAACGTGGAATCACTATTAAACTTAATGCCATTGAGCTCAACTATACAGCTAAGGATGGTGAAACCTATATTTTCCACCTTATTGATACACCAGGACACGTGGACTTTACTTATGAGGTGTCTCGTTCTCTTGCTGCCTGTGAAGGTGCTATCCTTGTAGTAGATGCTGCTCAAGGGATTGAAGCACAGACACTCGCCAATGTTTACTTGGCACTTGATAATGACTTGGAAATTTTGCCGGTTATTAATAAGATTGACCTTCCAGCCGCAGATCCTGAACGTGTCCGTACAGAAATTGAAGATGTTATTGGTCTAGATGCCTCTGAAGCAGTGCTTGCATCAGCTAAAGCTGGTATCGGTATTGAGGAGATTCTTGAGCAAATCGTAGAAAAGGTTCCTGCGCCTCAAGGCGATGTAGATGCGCCTCTTCAAGCCCTTATCTTTGACTCTGTTTACGATGCTTACCGTGGGGTTATCCTCCAAGTGCGTGTGGTTAACGGAATGGTGAAACCTGGCGATAAGATTCAAATGATGTCTAATGGTAAGACCTTTGATGTTACTGAGGTGGGTATCTTCACACCTAAAGCTGTTGGCCGTGACTACCTTGCGACTGGTGATGTTGGTTATGTGGCAGCCTCAATCAAGACTGTTGCGGATACCCGTGTTGGTGATACAGTAACACTTGCGGACAATCCAGCAGCAGAGCCACTTCATGGCTATAAGCAAATGAACCCCATGGTCTTTGCAGGACTCTATCCAATTGAGTCTAATAAATACAATGACTTGCGTGAAGCTCTTGAAAAACTCCAGTTGAACGATGCCAGTCTTCAATTTGAGCCAGAAACCTCTCAAGCCCTTGGTTTTGGTTTCCGTTGTGGTTTCTTGGGTCTTCTTCACATGGATGTTATCCAAGAGCGTTTGGAACGTGAGTTTAACATCGATCTCATTATGACAGCACCATCGGTAGTTTACCATGTTAATACTACTGACGGTGAGATGCTTGAAGTGTCTAACCCTTCTGAGTTCCCAGATCCTACACGCATTGATGCCATTGAAGAACCTTATGTTAAAGCCCAAATCATGGTTCCTCAAGAATATGTTGGTGCCGTTATGGAATTGGCGCAACGTAAACGTGGTGATTTTGAGACTATGGAATACATCGATGATAATCGTGTTAACGTTATCTATCAGATTCCACTTGCTGAAATCGTCTTTGACTTCTTTGATAAATTGAAGTCATCAACTCGTGGTTATGCAAGTTTCGATTATGAATTGTCAGAATACCGTCGCTCACAATTGGTGAAAATGGATATTCTCCTTAATGGTGACAAGGTCGATGCCCTTAGCTTCATCGTGCATAAGGAATTTGCCTACGAGCGTGGAAAACTTATCGTTGATAAACTTAAGAAAATCATTCCACGTCAACAATTCGAAGTGCCCATTCAAGCGGCTATCGGTCAAAAAATTGTTGCTCGTACTGATATTAAGGCCCTTCGTAAAAACGTCTTGGCGAAATGTTACGGTGGCGACGTTTCACGTAAACGTAAACTCCTCGAAAAACAAAAAGCCGGTAAGAAACGTATGAAAGCCATCGGTTCGGTGGAAGTACCCCAAGAAGCCTTCTTGTCTGTGCTTTCAATGGACGAAGAAGAGAAATAAGAGTAATAGTCAGAATGTGATGTTCTGGCTATTTTTGTAAAAAAGTTATGATAAAGAAGATTCTAAAATTTCCCTTCTCCAAGCGTGGAAGGATTTATACTGCGGCTATACTCATGCTTTTCTTTTTAGGAAATGCATATACAAAGCACAAATTTCATGAAAAAGCTGTAGAAGAGTTGCAGACGGCCCTAAAAGCAGATAAGGTAACTTCCAATGAGATTTTTGGTAGTCGTCAACAATATGTTGCCATTAGTCATGAAGAACCCACTTATTATAATTCTGAAGATAATGTAGCTACTGAGTTGATTGGTAGAAATCATTTTGTTCGCTATTACGATACCATGAGTAGTCTGCATCAAGCTCATTTGGTAGTTTATGATATTAACAAAAATTTTGAAAAGAAAATTATTAATTTGACCCCATATTTGAAGAAAATCAAAAATTTTGAAGATATTAAGGAGTTTGGTGTGTCTTTAAGAGAGATTGATGGTTATGATTATGTTTTCTTGGCTACTTCTCAAAGCGATAAGCAATTTGCTTATAATCTCGATACCAATCAATTTTTAACTAGAGACCTACCAGATTATTCTTACAGTAAGGATGAACTGCTTTATTTCGGTGATAGGAGTTCTGCTCGTAATCAGATGAATGACAGTAATATGTGGGGCTATTTAAAAAGAGAGGGAAACTTAGATGAGCTTTTAAAGAAATTGCCAGCTCAAAAAGACAGCTATTTATCAGCACACCTAAATGTTATCCAAGAGATCGATAATGTAGATACTTCAAAACAAGAGAATCAGATTAATCTATTTAATGAAAATCCTGAAGTTAAGCATATTTACGAAGAGGCTGTTAATCAAACAACAAATAGTGATACGTTAAAGAAATTTAAACTATTGACCCGTCAAGGTAAGGAAGGGGATTTTCCAGCCGGACCAACTGAGCCAGTGAAAAGTTTCCTACCTAATAAACCAAGAGAGCCAAAGAAACTTCCAGAATTTAATGCTCTCCCTGATTCTATTTTTCCTTTTAAAACCTTAAGTTTTAGTGACATTCTTAATAAGAAGGCTCAACAAGACTACCAGAGAGACTATCGAGCTTACGAAAAAGTACGTCAAAAAGCTAAGGAAGATTATAATAGAAAATATAAGGCCTATAAAAAGAAGTTAGCTAAATATGAGTCTTTTAGAGATAGGGAATACGACAAACAATCACAAATCTATTTCTCCCCTGAAGAGCAGACCAATGATATTTTACATTGGTTGGGAACAAATGGAGAGCAAGCAATTGTAATTTCTGTAGAGGATGGTGCTGGTATTAAGAAAGATATTCATTCTTTTGCTGATATAAAGGATTGGGTAGATGAACATGATGACGATAACAATATAAAATCTGACTTTAGAGACTATAAAGAAGTTAAATAATACTCTCATGGGTCTTGTAGTCTTAATAGGAAACCCATTACAAGATTTTTTCCCATCTTTAGGCTATAATAGACAAAAAGAAGCGTTGGGAGGTTGCTATGGAGATTACAAACTTTATTCCCAGTCAGCGACAGGCTATTTTGGAGCGTTTTCAGCAGGTGGAGGACTTGGGGTTTGGAGCTATTCGCATTGAGATGAAGGTCTCTAACCCTATCGGTATTATCTATGAGTGTTACCTCATAGCTGGTGACAATTATTTTTCGGATCAGCCTGTGGTCTCTTTCCGTATTTTGTATGAAAAAGATGTCGAGCGTATTTCTTTGGATGTGAATGATATTCCAGGACGCTCCACTTTGTCCAATTATTTACAACTTTTGAATATTTTTGAGGCTTTGCAAAATTATCTGAATCGTGAATTTTCTAAGGTCAAAAACACATAAACATCTGATAGCATTCAGGTGTTTATTTTGATTTAGAAGTGCAAAAATTCACAATCTTTTTTTCACAAGAATGCTTAAAAACTGTGCTATAATGATAAAAGAATTGTGAAGTGATTAAAGTTTGTGAAAAATCGATCAGGCTTTGACCCTTTATGACTTATATTTGAAAGGAAAGTAGGCTCTGTAGTTGATGAGCCAAAAGGACTTGGTTAATGTCAGAAGGAAAGCAATTGTATGGTGCTGATTTAGTGGTTGATAGCTTGATTAACCACGATGTTAAGTATGTTTTCGGGATACCTGGAGCGAAAATTGATAGGGTTTTTGATACGCTTGAAGATAAGGGGCCGGAATTGATTGTTGCTCGTCATGAGCAAAATGCAGCTTTTATGGCTCAAGGAGTTGGTCGAATTACCGGAAAACCCGGTGTTGTCTTGGTGACATCTGGTCCCGGTGTTTCTAACTTGGCGACTGGTTTGGTTACGGCAACTGATGAAGGGGACCCTGTTCTTGCTATTGGTGGTCAGGTTAAGCGTGCAGACCTCTTGAAACGTGCCCACCAATCAATGAATAACGTTGCTATGTTAGAGCCAATCACGAAGTATGCAGCTGAAGTCCATGATGCCAATACCCTTTCTGAGATTGTAGCCAATGCTTATCGTCATGCCAAAGCAGGTAAGCCTGGTGCAAGTTTCATTTCTATTCCTCAAGACGTTACAGACGCTCCAGTCAGTGTCAAGGCTATTAAACCATTGACTGATCCAAAACTGGGGTCAGCTTCTGTCTCTGATATTAATTATTTGGCACAAGCCATTAAAAATGCGGTTTTGCCAGTTTTCCTTTTGGGGAATGGTGCTTCATCAGAGGCGGTAACTCAGTCTATCCGTCAAATTTTGGAGTATGTTAAATTGCCAGTGGTAGAAACTTTCCAAGGAGCAGGTATTGTTTCTAGAGACCTCGAAGAGGACACTTTCTTTGGCCGTGTTGGGCTTTTCCGTAATCAACCTGGTGATATGTTGCTTAAAAAAGCAGACTTGATTATTGCAATCGGTTATGACCCAATCGAGTATGAAGCACGCAACTGGAATGCTGAGATTTCAGCTCGTATCATTGTTATCGATGTAGAACCTGCTGACGTTGATACTTATTTCCAACCAGAACGTGAGTTGATTGGAAATGTTGAAGCAACTTTGGATTTGCTTTTGCCAGCAATCCAAGGATATCAATTACCTGAAGGCTCAGTTGAATATCTTAAAGGTTTGAAAGATACTGTCGTTGATGATGTCAAATTTGACCGTCAGCCTGAAGAAGGTACGGTCCATCCACTTGATTTGATTGAAGTCTTGCAAGATCAAACTGAGGATGATATGACGGTTACAGTTGACGTTGGTAGTCACTATATTTGGATGGCACGTTATTTCAAATCTTATGAACCTCGTCATTTACTATTCTCAAACGGGATGCAGACCTTGGGTGTTGCTCTTCCTTGGGCGATTTCTGCAGCCTTGGTTCGTCCAAAGGAAAAGGTTATCTCAATTTCTGGTGATGGTGGTTTCCTCTTCTCTGGACAAGAGTTGGAAACAGCGGTTCGTTTGAAACTGCCAATTGTTCATATCATCTGGAATGATGGGCATTATAATATGGTGGAATTTCAGGAAGAAATGAAGTATGGTCGCTCGTCAGGGGTTGACTTTGGTCCTGTTGATTTTGTAAAATATGCTGAGAGCTTTGGTGCCAAGGGCTATCGTGCGACAAGCAAAGAAGCCTTTGCGCAATTACTTCAACAAGCACTTCAAGACTCTGATAATGGACCTGTCCTCATTGATGTGCCAATAGACTACAGAGACAATATTAAACTCGGCGAAACTATCTTGCCTGATGAATTTTATTAAGAAGAAGGTGTACACATGTCTGAAGCCATAAAATTATTTCAATATAATACCTTGGGAGCCTTAATGGCTGGGCTTTACGGGGGTACGTTAACAGTTGGTGAACTTTTAGAACATGGGGACTTGGGGCTTGGAACCCTTGATTCCATTGATGGGGAGCTAATTGTCCTTGATGGTAAAGCTTATCAGGCCAAGGGGTCAGAAGGTAAGGTTGAGGTTGTTGAGGTTGCTGCTAATGAAAAAGTACCTTATGCAGCTGTAGTTCCACACCAAGCCGAAGTTATCTTCCGACAACGCTTTGAAATGACTGATAAGGAACTTGAAGAACGTATTGAATCTTACTATGATGGGGTTAATCTCTTCCGTTCCATCAAAATTAAGGGTCACTTTAAGCACATGCATGTTCGTATGATTCCTAAATCTGCCCCGGATACTAAGTTTGCAGAGGTGGCAACACATCAGCCGGAGTATGAAGCTGATAATATTTCGGGTACCATTGTTGGTATTTGGACTCCTGAGATGTTCCATGGAGTTAGTGTAGCTGGCTATCATTTACACTTTATTTCGGATGATTTGTCTTTCGGTGGGCACGTTATGGACTTCATTATTGATAATGGTATTGTTGAAGTTGGTCCAGTTGACCAACTCGATCAACGTTTCCCAGTTCAAGATCGTCAGTATCTCTTCGCTAAATTCAATGTTGATGAAATGCGTGAAGATATTACTAAGGCTGAGTAAGCTCGTTTAAAGATATTATTCGATTATAGTTAGAACTTTCCTAGATGATTAGGAAAGTTTTTTTGTTTTTATAATTATTTCTATATCGAAATAGTTGACAGATGTAATGAGTAGATTTACAATAGATGTAGAAAGTTCGATATAGAAGAAAAAGGAGACAAAATGGACAAGATGTTAGGGGGCTACCAAGCTCTACAGATTCGTTTGTTGAACAGGCGACTGTTTCAAAAGTTGCTGAGCAAGGAACCAGATGCCCAATACCGAAGTGAACAGGGGAAAATTTTAACGATTCTGTGGAAGCAAGAATTGGGGTGCGCTACTGCGACCGATATCGCTCTTGCGACCGGTCTAGCCAATAATACATTGACCAGCATGGTTAAAAAATTGGCAGAACAAGGCTTGGTTACAATTCAACCTTGCACGCAGGATAAAAGAAAAAAATATATTTCTTTGACAGACCTCGGTTGGGCGCAAAAAGAAATTGGGGATCGTGTCAGCAAGGAACTAGGAGAGATTTTCTACCAAGGTTTTTCTGACCAAGAAATCCGAGAATTTGAAGCCTATCAAGAGCGGATTATCTCAAATCTAAAAACTAAAGAAAATGAACTGTAGAAAAAGAGGAGTACCTTATGAAAGCAGTTGTTGTGAGCAGTCCAGGTGGACCAGAGGTATTGGAAGTTGTCGAACGACAAAAACCAGTCCTGAAGGCAGGTTGGACTCTGGTAAAAATCCAAGGATTTGGTATCAATCACAGTGAAATTTTTACCCGCAAGGGACAATCACCATCTGTAAAATTTCCTCGTGTGTTAGGGATTGAGTGTGTTGGTCTTGTGGAAGAAACGACACGACCAGATTTGAGGATTGGTCAGCAAATCATTTCCATTATGGGGGAGATGGGACGTGCCTTTGATGGAGGCTATGCAGAGTATACACTTCTCCCCAATGAACAAATTTATCCGATCAAGACAAAGCTTGATTTGGAAAGCTTGATTGCCCTTCCTGAAACCTATTACACAGCTTTTGGCTCTTTTCTTAATCTCAAAATTGAGGAGAAAGATAGCGTGTTAGTTCGCGGAGCAACCAGTGGTGTAGGAATTGCCTTTGCTAGACTGCTAAAAGGCAAATTTCCTAAGGTTCATCTGGCGGGAACTAGCCGAAATTTAGCTAAGGAAGACCAATTGAAGGCGGTAGGATTTGATCAGGTAATTTTGGAGAAGGATGGTGTCTTGCAAACACAAGAACAGTTCGATAAGGTTTTAGATCTTGTTGGTTCCAGCGCTATTCTCGATACTTTTGCGAGGACAGCGGAAGGCGGGATGATCTGTTCTTGTGGCCTTCTGGGTGGTCAGTGGACTGTTCCAGACTTTGATCCGATTGAGATGTTATCTCGCAATCTCTACTTGACGACCTTTGCTTCTGGCAATGTATCTCCAGACAAGCTTCAGGCTTTGGTAGATTTTGTCGAGCAGTATCATGTGGATGTACGACCTGAAAAGGTTTATAAGATTGACCAAATCCAGGAAGCGCATGCTTATCTGGAAGGAAGCCATTCTTTCGGCAAAGTGATCGTGAAAAATGAGGAAGATTTATGATTGAATACAAACACGTAGCCTTGCGCTACACAGATAAAAATATTTTAAAAGATGTCAATCTCCATATTGAAGATGGTGAATTTATGGTGCTCGTAGGCCCCTCAGGATCTGGGAAAACCACCATGATCAAGATGATCAATCGGCTACTTGAGCCGACTGATGGCAATATCTACATGGATGAAAAACGCATCAAGGACTATGATGAACGGGAGTTACGTCTCAGTACCGGCTATGTGCTTCAAGCCATTGCCCTCTTTCCTAATTTGACAGTTGCGGAAAATATCGCTCTCATTCCTGAGATGAAGGGCTGGAGCAAGGAGCGAATTGCCTCTAAAACTGATGAACTCTTGGACAAGGTTGGTCTGCCTGCTGCAGAGTATGCAAAGCGCAAGCCAAGTGAGTTGTCTGGTGGGGAGCAACAACGGATTGGGATTGTGCGTGCCATCATTGGGAAACCAAAGATTCTATTGATGGACGAACCATTTTCAGCCTTGGATGCTATTTCTCGCAAGCAGTTGCAGAGTCTCATAAAAGACTTGCATAAAGAATTCGGCATGACGACAATCTTCGTTACCCACGATACAGACGAGGCCTTGAAATTAGCCGACCGGATTGCAGTTTTGCAAGATGGAGAAATTCGTCAGGTTGCAGAACCTGAAACAATTTTACAAGCACCTGCGACAGACTTTGTAGCAAACTTGTTTGGAGGTAGCCCTCATGTCTAATTTAATTTAAACATTTCAAGAGCGTTTTAGCGACTGGCTTACAGCTCTCGGACAACACTTACAATTGTCTCTTTTGACCTTAATTATTGCTATTTTCATCTCAATTCCTTTGGCTATTTATCTTAGCACGCGCAATCGTGCGAGTAACTGGGTCTTGCAGATTGCTGGGATCTTTCAAACCATCCCTTCTATGGCCCTTCTGGGACTCTTTATCCCTATTATGGGGATTGGAACGTTGCCTGCTTTGACGGCACTCGTTATTTATGCCATTTTCCCCATCCTTCAAAATACTATTACAGGATTGCGTGGGATTGACCCCAGTTTAGAAGAAGCAGGGATTGCCTTTGGGATGACCAAATGGGAGCGCCTCAAGAAGTTTGAAATACCTCTTGCCATGCCTGTGGTGATGTCAGGTGTGCGAACTTCTGCAGTAATGATTATCGGGACAGCAACCTTGGCAGCACTTATCGGGGCTGGAGGACTTGGTTCCTTTATCCTTTTAGGGATTGACCGCAATAATGCCAGTTTGATTTTAATTGGTGCCCTATCTTCGGCACTCTTAGCCATCACCTTTAACCTTCTGCTCAAATGGATGGAAAAGGCCAAATTACGGACCATCTTTACGGCCTTTGCAGTCATGATCCTCGGATTGGGAGCTTCCTATGTTCCGAGTCTTCTCCCCAAACCAGAAAAAGAAAACTTAGTCATTGCTGGGAAGTTAGGGCCTGAACCGGAAATTCTAGCCAATATGTACAAGATTTTGATCGAAGAAAACACGGACATGTCAGTGACTGTCAAACCAAATTTTGGCAAGACCACTTTCCTCTATGAAGCTCTGAAAAAAGGGGATATTGATATCTATCCAGAATTTACAGGCACCGTGACGGAAAGTCTCCTCAAGCCGGCGCCACAAGTCAATCATAATCCAGAAGCAGTCTATCAAGCTGCCCGAGATGGTATTAAGCAACAAGACGACCTGGGCTTGCTCAAACCTATGGCATACGAAAATACCTATGCTGTTGCAGTGCCTAAGAAAATTGCTCAAGAGTATGGACTCAAGACCATTTCTGACTTGAAAAAGGTGGAAGGGCAGCTTAAGGCAGGCTTCACCCTAGAGTTTAATGACCGACAGGATGGTAACAAGGGCTTGCAGAAAGTCTATGGTCTTGATCTACAAGTCTCCACCATGGAGCCAGCCCTTCGTTATCAGGCTATCCAGTCCGGTGAGATCCAGATAACAGATGCTTACTCAACGGATGCGGAGCTTGCTCGCTATGACCTTGTGGTTCTAGAGGATGACAAACAACTCTTCCCACCTTATCAAGGGGCACCCCTTATGAAAGAAGCTCTTCTTAAGAAACATCCAGAATTGGAAGGCATTTTAAACAAGTTAGCTGGTAACATCACAGAGAAGCAAATGAGCCAGATGAACTACCAAGTGGGAGTAGAAGGTAAACCAGCTAATCAAGTGGCGCGTGACTTTTTGGTTAAAGAAGGGTTTATCAAGAAATAATAAAAACTTTACCCAAAAAAGGGTTCTGTTGCAAAGTTTTAAATAAAGAATAAAATCCCTTACGGCATCTATGATTTAAGCTGGGATTCCCATTAATACCTTGATTTCAGTAGACACCGAAAACCCGAAGAGAGTGCCTT
>OATR01000026.1_pt1 | contig 105942 bp, 63 predicted proteins | sample 1476031 | NCBI WGS metagenome assembly OATR01 (sample SAMEA2579982, study PRJEB22360) | human gut metagenome | biome: human gut; feature: human-associated habitat; material: faeces | place: Denmark | collected 2008/2010
CTGTGTCACAATCAACATCAGAAGTTGTATCTAAATCACAATCAGTATCGCAGTCTGAAGCAGTGTCTAAGTCACAATCAGTATCGCAGTCTGAAGCAGTGTCTAAGTCACAATCTGTGTCACAATCAACATCAGAAGTTGTATCTAAATCACAATCTCAATCACAATCAGAATCTGATACAACATCAGCTTCTAAATCTGCATCAGAATCAGCGTCCGCTTCATTGAGCCAATCAACAGTTGAATCAGCAAGCAAATCACAGTCTGAATCAGCAAGTGCATCAACATCAGAATCAACAAGCGCATCAACATCTGAATCTGAATCAACAAGTAAATCAGTCTCAGAATCAACAAGTGCCTCAGTTTCAGAGTCAACAAGTGCTTCAACGTCTGAATCAACAAGTCAATCAGTCTCAGAATCAACAAGTGCTTCAACGTCTGAATCAACAAGTCAATCAGTCTCAGAATCAACAAGTGCCTCAGTTTCTGAATCAGCAAGTGCATCAACATCTGAGTCTGAATCAACAAGTCAATCAGTCTCAGAATCAACAAGTGCCTCAGTATCTGAGTCAACAAGTGCTTCAACGTCAGAATCAACAAGCACCTCAACATCTGAGTCTGAATCAACAAGTCAATCAGTCTCAGAATCAACAAGTGCCTCAGTTTCTGAATCAACAAGTGCTTCAACATCTGAATCAGCAAGTGCCTCAGTATCTGAGTCAACAAGCACATCAGTTTCAATTGTTACAAATCATTCAGAGTCAGAATCAACTAGCCAATCAGTCTCAGAATCAACAAGTGCTTCAATCTCTGAGTCAGCAAGTAAATCAGTCTCAGAATCAACAAGTACATCAGTTTCTGAGTCAGCGTCTGCATCAGAATCAGTAAGTGCCTCTGAGTCAGCATCTGCATCAGAATCAGCAAGCACATCAGCTTCAACATCTGCATCAGAATCAGCAAGCGTATCAGCTTCAGCCTCTGCATCAGAATCAGTAAGTGCGTCTGAGTCAGCCTCTGCATCAGAATCAGTAAGCACATCAGCTTCAGCCTCTGCATCAGAATCAGCAAGCGTATCAGCTTCAGCCTCTGCATCAGAATCAGTAAGTGCATCTGAGTCAGCCTCTGCATCAGAATCAGCAAGCACATCAGCTTCAGCCTCTGCATCAGAATCAGCAAGCACATCAGCTTCAGTATCTGCATCAGAATCAGTAAGTGCGTCTGAATCAGCATCTGCATCAGAATCAGCAAGCGTATCAGCTTCAGCCTCTGCATCAGAATCAGCAAGCACATCAGCTTCAGTATCTGCATCAGAATCAGTAAGTGCGTCTGAGTCAGCCTCTGCATCAGAATCAGCAAGTACATCAGCTTCAGTATCTGCATCAGAATCCGTAAGCGCCTCTGAGTCAGTTTCTGCATCAGAATCAGCAAGCACTTCAGAATCAACTTCTGTATCTGAATCAGTATCAGCTTCTGAATCATACTCTGCATCTGCTAGTCTTTCAGTTTCAGCTTCTACATCAACTTCAGTTTCAGAATCACTTTCTAGCTCAGAATCTACATCTGTATCAGTTTCTCAATCATTGTCTGAAAGTGAAACTCCTAAAGTTGGTGAAGTTATCATCACTTACATCCGTGAAAATGATGGTAAAGAAATTCAAAAACCTCGTCAAGATACACCAAACTCACCATATGACACACCATATAACACAACTGAGGAAGGTGAAAAACCTAACACAATTAAGACTCCAGATGGTAAGACATACAAGATCGTACCAAAAGGTGACTACCCAGTAGGTAAAGTTGACGGTAACGGACACCTTGAATCATCAGATCCAATTAAAGGTAAAGTTGATAAACCTAAATCAACAATCACTTACGTTTATAAAGAAGTGAAGGGTAATGTTTACGTTCACTATGTTGATGTTAATGGTAACAAGATTAAAGACGATGTGACTGATGAAAAAGATCAACCAGTTGATAAAGACTACGACACAGTTATTGACAACCGTCCAAAAGAAATCGAATTCCAAGGTAAGACATACGAATTGGTACCAGCTGGTAACTACAAAGTAGGTAAAGTAGATGAACAAGGTCACTGGAATGGTGATGATGCTACAACAGGTAAAGTCATCGAAGGTGATAAGAATGTTACTTACGTATACCAACTCAAAGAACAACCAGCACAACCTAAGGGTAATGTATACGTTCACTACGTAGATACTGAAGGTAATATCATTAAAGATACAGTAACTGATGAATTGGCTCAACCAGTTGGTAAAGACTACGACACAGTTATTGACAACCGTCCAAAAGAAATCGAATTCCAAGGTAAGACATACGAATTGGTACCAGCTGGTAACTACAAAGTAGGTAAAGTAGACGAACAAGGTCACTGGACAGGTGATGATGCTACAACAGGTAAAGTTGTCGAAGGTGATAAGAACGTTACTTACGTTTATAAACTTAAAGAAGATCCAACGAAACCTAAAGAAGGTGACGTCATCATCACTTACGTAAACGAAAAAGGTAAGGAAATCAAGAAACCTCGTCAAGACACACCAAACTCACCATATGACACTCCATATAACACAACTGAGAAAGGTGAAAAACCTAAGACTATCAAGACTCCAGATGGTAAGACATACAAGATCGTACCAAAAGGTGATTACCCAGTAGGTAAAGTTGATAAGGATGGACACCTTGAATCTTCTGACCCAACTAAAGGTAAAGTTGAGAAACCTCGTTCAATCGTCACTTATGTTTATAAAGAAGTGAAAGGTGACGTTTACGTTCACTATAAAGATACTGAAGGTAACACAATCAAGACTGACGTTACTGATGAAAAAGATCAACCAGTCGACAAAGACTACGATACAGTTGTAGATAACCGTCCAAAAGAAATCAAATACAATGGTAAGACATATGAATTGGTTCCAGCTGGTAACTACACTGTAGGTAAGGTTGATGGACAAGGTCACCTTGAGTCATCAGACGCTACAACAGGTAAAGTTGTTGAAGGACGTAAAGATGTTACTTACATCTACAAACTCAAAGAACAACCAGCACAACCTAAGGGTAATGTATATGTTCACTACGTAGATGAAAATGGTAACACAATCAAACAATCTGTTACAGATGAATCTAAGCAACCAGTAGGTAAACATTATGATACAGTAATCGATAACCGTCCTAAGACAATCGTTACTGCAGATGGTAAAGTCTATGAATTGGTACCACAAGGTAACTATCCAGTAGGTAAAGTTGATGGTGATGGTCACTTGACTACAACTGACCCAGTAACTGGTAAAGTTATCGAAGGTGATAAGAACGTTACTTACGTTTACAAACTTGTCGATACAACTCCAGAAAAACCAGTGACACCAACTCCTGGTAAACCTGAACAACCAACTCCAGCTAAACCAGTTGATCCAGCTCCTAAAGCTCCAGCTAAAGCAGCTCCTGTAACTCCAGCTAAACCAGCTTCAGAAATGACACAATTGCCAAATACTGGTGAAGAGTCTAACGTAGCTGCTACAGCAGCTCTAGGTTTGCTTGCAACTGCATCTGGCTTGGCTCTTGCGGCAAAACGCAAAAAAACTGAGGAATAATATTTCCTCGACTTACCTCCCTAAAACTTTTGAGTGACTAGTCCTAATAAAACACTAACTACTCTTAAGAAAGAATAAGCCGATTGGCTTCGTTCTAAAAAGACACATTCCAAATTGGAGTGTGTCTTTTTGTGATTATGAGATTAACCTAAAGGATTAGAATTTGTCTGCTATTTAGCGTAATCAAGCCTATCTTGAAAGGCAATACTGTTAAAGAAAGAAATTATCTCTCTAGAATTTCAAGAAATCTTTAAATTTCATTTTATAAACTAGTGAATGACTGAAAATAGTGTGAAATCAATGTCTTTAAGGTGTTAATTGAATGAAGTGTTTGCAATTTTATTTAAGGAATATATGACAAAAAATTAGAACTTACAACAATTTTGTGATAAAATTTAACTACGTGTTTTTACACTAACATCTAGAATGGAGCAGATATGTTTTTTAGAAGAAACGAAGGGGAATATCGCGAAACAGATCGTGTGACTCGTTTTAAATTAATCAAATCAGGGAAGCAATGGCTTCGTGCAGCGACATCAAACTTTGGACTTTTCAAAGTTGTTAAAGGTGGCGCAGACGCACCGTCAGTTTCAGCGCAAAGTGTTGAGGAGAAAACACCTCTTATCTCAGGTCAAGCCCTTCTTAAAGGGATTGCAGCAGCAGGTGCGGTGGCAGGTGGTGCAGTAGCTACTTACACTGCTCAAGCCGAAGAAACGGCAACACCGGCCTTAGAGAGTCAATTAACTGGAAATCATGATGTAACAGCCAATTCTGAGTCTGTTGTCTTGAGTGCAGCTCCAACATCGGAAGCTTCAGTAGCACCATCAACTAGTCAAGAGTCTACAAGCTCTTCAGTTGACATTCAAGCAAGCACAGATGCTTCAGTATCATTGTCACAATCTGTATCAACAGAATTATCACAATCTATTTCTGAATCTGTATCACTTAGCAAAGAGCGGTCAACCTCCGCTATTCAGTCACATACTGAAAGCACAAGTGGTTCAGCTTCACATTCAGAATCAGCAACTTCAACAGTAGCGACTGCATCAGAAACAGCGACTCAAGAAGATGAAAAAACGATCTTGGATCAAAACGTTTCAGAAGCAGAATTGCTCGTTAATATTGCTAAAGATTACCAAGCAAAATTAACAGACACAGCTGCCAAAGCTGAAATTCAAACAGCTATCACAACAGTTCAAGAAGAAGTCACTAAATCAACAACATTGCTTGCTGCATCAGCAACAAATGCTGCTTATGCAGAACAACGTGAACGTCTTGGTAACGCCGTTGAGGGGCTGATGACTAAGATTACAAATGCAGGTTTTACTGGTAATTCAGTAGTTAACGGTGTTGCAGCAGTTACTGCACAGTTGGATGCTGTGGCTAGAGGTGCTTATGACACTAATGCGTCACTTGGTGAGGCTACCTATAAGCAAAAAGCAAATCTTATTGTTACGAATAAAAACCAAGCAAGTTATTTCAAAACCACTGGAACAGCAAGTCTCAATGATGGAACGGTGACCTTGACTCAAAATACCGGTGGACAAGCAGGTGCTTATACCCTTAAAACCAAGGTGGATATGAATGAAAGTTTCACCTTAACAGGTAAAATCAACCTTGGTGATGCCTACGAGGGTAATAGTTCTGCTGGACACTATGGTGGTGACGGTATTGCGGCTATCTTTTCGACGGGTAAAATCGGTGAAATCGGTAATGCCAATGGAAATGGTTCTGGTGCCAGTCTTGGTATGGGAGGAACAAACCTTAAACGTTCCTTTGGATTTAAATTGGATACTTGGCATAATACGTCTCAGCCTAATAGCAGTCAGTATGCTAACGCAGATCCTGCAAAAGTTAGAAACTCAGCTTTTGGGGCCTTTGTTACTACGTCAAATACTGGGGTAGCTACAACAGATACAATTAGTGCTGAAAAATTACAGACACTTCCAACCGATAATACGCTTAAAGACTATGTTGTTTCATATAACGGTTCGACCAAAGTTATGACAGTAACTTATGCCGGTCAAACTTGGTCTAAGAATATTCAAAGCTATTTGAATGCCAGTCGTGCTACAACTGGTCAAAGATCTGGGCAAGAAGAGTTGGCCTTTGCCCTCTTTGCTTCAACGGGTTCAGGAACAAACTTACAACAATTTAATCTTGAAAGATTTGACTATTCTGCAAGAGGGGCCTATGTAACGGTAAAATTTATTGATGCAGACACTGGTGAGGAAATTCCAGGTAAAGATGAAGTCTTGATTCAAGAAGAAGCTGGAACAACGGTGAATCTGTCATCCTATCTCAGCATTGATGGTTATGAGTTGAGGGCAACTAATGTTGCGACAGCAAAAGGTTTTGTTTCAGATAACACAGTTAGAGTCCTTGAAGGTAGTCAAGGAATCACCTATTCATTCCATAAGATTAAACAAAGTGAAAGCCTATCAGCTTCTACATCGCTCTCTGAAAGCAAACGTGAGAGCATTGTTAAGTCTGAATCGGAATCTTTAAGGGAATCCGAATCCGCTTCAACGAGTGAACGTAAATCAGAATCGTTGAGAAAGTCTGAGTCAGCATCAGTATCTTCCTCCGAATCCAATTCGCTTTCAGCATCAGAAAGTGCTTCAGTAAGTGAATCACAGTCAGAATCTAACTCGCTTTCAGCATCAGAGAGTGCGTCAGTAAGTGAATCACAATCCGAATCTAACTCCCTTTCAGCGTCAGAGAGTGCATCAGTATCTGAATCACAGTCTTTGTCAAATTCACTTTCAGCGTCAGAAAGTGCGTCAGTGTCTGAATCTCAGTCTGAATCAAATTCACTTTCAGCGTCAGAAAGTGCTTCAGTATCTGTATCACAATCAGAGTCAAATTCGCTTTCAGCGTCAGAAAGTGCTTCAGTGTCTGAATCACAGTCTTTGTCAAATTCACTTTCAGCGTCAGAGAGTGCATCAGTGTCTGAGTCACAATCCGAATCCAACTCCCTTTCAGCGTCAGAAAGTGCTTCAGTAAGTGAATCACAGTCAGAATCTAACTCGCTTTCAGCGTCAGAGAGTGCATCAGTGTCTGAGTCACAGTCTCTATCCAATTCGCTTTCAACGTCAGAAAGTGCATCGGTATCTGAGTCCCAATCGGAATCTAATTCACTTTCAGCGTCAGAGAGCGCTTCAGTAAGCGAATCACAATCGGAATCTAACTCGCTTTCAGCGTCAGAAAGTTCGTCAGTAAGTGAGTCCCAATCGGAATCCAACTCCCTTTCAGCATCAGAGAGTGCATCAGTGTCTGAATCACAGTCTCTATCCAATTCGCTTTCAACGTCAGAGAGTGCTTCAGTGTCTGAGTCACAGTCTTTATCCAATTCGCTTTCGGCTTCAGAGAGTGCGTCAGTGAGCACATCTCAATCCGAGTCTAACTCGCTTTCAGCATCAGAAAGTGCGTCAGTGTCTGAATCTCAGTCTGAATCAAATTCACTTTCAGCGTCAGAGAGCGCTTCAGTGAGTGTATCGCAATCCGAGTCTAACTCGCTTTCAGCATCAGAAAGTGCCTCAGTAAGTGAGTCCCAATCGGAATCCAACTCTCTTTCAGCATCAGAAAGTGCCTCAGTAAGTGAGTCCCAATCGGAATCCAACTCTCTTTCAGCATCAGAAAGTGCCTCAGTGTCTGAGTCACAGTCTTTATCCAATTCGCTTTCAGCGTCAGAGAGTGCTTCAGTAAGTGAATCACAGTCAGAATCTAATTCGCTTTCAGCGTCAGAGAGTGCTTCAGTAAGTGAATCACAGTCAGAATCCAATTCTATTTCGGCTTCAGAAAGTGCTTCAGCAAGTGAATCACAATCTGAGTCAAATTCGCTTTCAGCATCAGAAAGTGCTTCAGTGTCTGAGTCACAATCTGAGTCCAATTCTCTTTCAGCGTCAGAGAGTGCCTCAGTAAGTGAGTCTCAATCCGAGTCTAACTCGCTTTCAGCATCAGAAAGTGCATCAGTTTCTGAGTCACAATCTGAATCCAACTCAATTTCGGCATCAGAGAGTGCCTCAGTGTCTGAATCTCAATCAGAATCTAACTCGCTTTCAGCATCAGAAAGTGCTTCAGTGTCTGAATCTCAATCAGAATCTAACTCGCTTTCAGCATCAGAAAGTGCTTCAGTAAGCGAATCACAATCCGAGTCCAACTCAATTTCGGCTTCAGAAAGTGCGTCAGTCTCTGAATCACAATCAGAATCTAACTCGCTTTCAACATCAGAGAGTTCTTCAGTATCTGAATCCCAATCGGAATCTAACTCCCTTTCAGCGTCAGAAAGTGCTTCAGTGTCTGAGTCACAGTCAGAATCTAACTCCCTTTCAGCATCAGAAAGTGCGTCAGTCTCTGAATCACAATCAGAATCTAACTCGCTTTCAGCATCAGAAAGTGCGTCAGTCTCTGAATCACAATCCGAATCTAACTCGCTTTCAGCATCAGAAAGTGCTTCAGTAAGTGAGTCACAATCCGAGTCCAACTCGCTTTCAGCATCAGAGAGTGCTTCAGTAAGTGAATCACAATCTGAGTCAAATTCTATTTCGGCTTCAGAAAGTGCTTCAGTAAGTGAGTCACAATCCGAGTCCAACTCAATTTCGGCTTCAGAAAGTGCTTCAGTAAGTGAGTCACAATCCGAGTCCAACTCAATTTCGGCTTCAGAAAGTGCGTCAGTAAGCGAATCACAATCCGAATCCAATTCCCTTTCAGCGTCAGAAAGTGCGTCAGTGTCTGAGTCACAGTCAGAATCTAACTCCCTTTCAGCATCAGAAAGTGCGTCAGTTTCAACAAGTCAATCTGTTTCAAATTCAGTGGTTTCTTCATTGAGTATTTCGGCTTTTGAAAGCTTATCGCAAGCATTTAGTGCGTCAATTTCGACAATTCTTTCAACAGTTGATTCAATTTCGAAATCAGCATCAAGCTTTATTTCTACAAGTGAGTCACTCTCAACGTCTGCTTCGACATCATTGAGTACATCCGGATCATTAAGTGCTTCAGTCTCAACCAGTGAATCAATGTTACTCAGCGAGTCATCAAGCACAAGCGCATCAGTATCAACGAGTCAGTCCGTCTCAACTTCAGTTTCGGCGTCGGTAAGTGCTTCAATCTCAACCAGTGAATCAACATCACTCAGCGAGTCATCAAGCACAAGCGCCTCAGTTTCGGCGAGTCAATCCGTCTCAACTTCAGTTTCGGCGTCGGTAAGTGCTTCAATCTCAACCAGTGAATCAACATCACTCAGTGAGTCAGCAAGTACCAGTGCCTCAGTATCAACGAGTCAGTCAGTATCTAACTCATTGTCATCGTCATTAAGTGCTTCAGTCTCACTCAGCGAATCAACATCACTCAGTGAGTCAGCAAGTACGAGTGCTTCAGTTTCAACGAGTCAATCGGTTTCTGGTTCATTGAGCGTCTCAGAATCAGCAAGTACTTCAGTCTCACTCAGTGAATCAATGTCACTCAGCGAGTCATCAAGCACAAGCGCCTCAGTTTCAGCGAGTCAATCCGTCTCAACGTCAGTCTCTGACTCGCAAAGCACAAGCGCTTCAATCTCAACGAGTCAATCAGTTTCTGATTCAATGAGCGTCTCAGAGTCAGCAAGTGCTTCAACTAGCATTTCAGCTTCAGTCTCACTCAGTGAATCAATGTCACTCAGTGAGTCATCAAGTACCAGTGCCTCAGTATCAACGAGTCAGTCCGTCTCAACGTCAGTCTCTGACTCGCAAAGCACAAGCGCTTCAATCTCAGCGAGTCAATCCGTCTCAACATCACTCAGTGAGTCAGCAAGCACAAGTGCCTCAGTTTCAATGAGCCAATCGGTTTCAGATTCAATGAGTGCCTCAGTTTCAGCGAGTCAATCAGTCTCAATGTCAGTCTCTGAATCACAAAGCACAAGCGCTTCAATTTCAACGAGCCAATCAGTTTCTGGTTCATTGAGCGTATCAGAATCAGAAAGTGCAAGTACGAGTGCTTCAGTTTCAACGAGTCAGTCCGTCTCAACGTCCGTCTCTGACTCGCAAAGCACAAGCGCCTCTGTCTCAATGAGCCAATCAGTTTCTAATTCATTGAGCGTATCGGAATCAGAAAGTGCAAGTACGAGTGCCTCAGTTTCATTGAGTCAATCATTCTCAACGTCAGTTTCTGAATCACAAAGCACAAGCGCCTCAGTTTCAGCGAGTCAGTCCGTCTCAACGTCCGTCTCTGAATCACAAAGCACAAGCGCTTCAATCTCAACGAGCCAATTAGTTTCTAATTCATTGAGTGCCTCAGAGTCAGCAAGTGCTTCAACTAGCATTTCAGCTTCAGTCTCACTCAGCGAATCAACATCACTCAGTGAGTCATCAAGTACGAGTGCCTCTGTTTCAGCGAGTCAATCAGTCTCAACGTCAGTCTCTGAATCGCAAAGCACAAGCGCTTCAATCTCAACGAGCCAATCAGTTTCTGATTCATTGAGTGTCTCAGAGTCAGCAAGTACTTCAACCAGCGTTTCCGCTTCATTAAGTGCTTCAGTCTCAACAAGTGAATCCACATCACTAAGTGAGTCAGTAAGTACGAGTGCCTCAGTTTCAGCGAGTCAATCCGTCTCAACGTCAGTTTCTGAATCACAAAGCACAAGCGCTTCAATCTCAACGAGCCAATCAGTTTCTGGTTCAATGAGTGCTTCAGAATCAGCAAGTGCTTCAAGTAGCGTTTCCGCTTCATTAAGTGCTTCAGTCTCACTCAGCGAGTCAGCAAGCACAAGTGCTTCAATTTCAACGAGCCAATCGGTTTCTGATTCAATGAGTGTCTCAGAGTCAGCAAGTGCTTCAAGTAGCGTTTCAGCTTCAGTAAGTGTCTCAACTTCAATGAGTGAATCAGCAAGCACTTCATTGTCTGCTTCAATGACTACTTCAGCATCATCTTCTGAAGTTAAAGATCCTAAGCATAAGCACGGTAGCCAAGCTCTTCCTAAGACTGGTGAGGAAGACTCATCGGCAGCTCTTGCTTTAGGTGCTTTGGCAACGGCAACAGGTCTTGCCTTTCTTGCCAAACGTAAGAAAGAAGAAGAGGGTGAAGACTTCTAATCGTCAGCAAGTTTCATTCTTACCTTCTCATTAAGATTTATAATATCCCTCATCATTTGAGCTTTTCTCAATGGTGGGGGATTTTTGCTTATCTAAAAGACTAATAGTTTTAATATATCCAGATTTCTTATTTGTTGGGGGTGCATTTGAATAGATTTGGGAATGTATAAGTTCAGGGAAAGCAAGTTTGAAATGAGATTTTTTGCTCAATTTTATGATAAAATTAGAAGGAGTATTTTAATCAAAAAATTAATGGAGTAAGTATGTTTTTTAGAAGGAATGAAGGTCAATATCGTGAAACGGACCGTGTGACACGTTTTAAACTGGTAAAGTCAGGTAAGCACTGGCTTCGTGCAGCGACTTCAAACTTTGGTCTTTTTAAGGTGCTAAGAGGAGGAGTGGATTTACCTTCGATCAGTACCCAGCAGGTGGAAGTGGATTCATCTGCTTTCTCAGGACACTCGCTCCTTAAGGGAGTGCTTGCTACGGGGGCTTTGCTAGGTGGAGCTGTTGTGACTCACGTGACTCATGCGGAAGAAGTGACAGATGAGCCAGTTTTGGAAAGCCAAGCTGGAGCTAAGGCTGATCTTTTAGTTGCATCAGAATCAGCTGTTATTGGCAATATTGGTTCTGTGTCTGGTGTTCAAGAGAGTCAGGTAAATAGTCAAGAGTCATCTGAAGCTGCGTCAAGTCAGACTTCCGAGACTTCTTTAAATGAGTCCTTGTCAAGCAGTCAATCTATTTCAGCTTCTGAACAGGCTTCAAAATCTGCCTCTCTGTCACTAAGTGCTTCGATTTCGACTTCCTTGTCAGCTTCTCTAGCTTCTCAATCGGAATCAGCGAGTCAGACGGCTTCTCATAGTTTGTCTGAGAGTGGGCTTACAGGCTCTTCAGAGCGTGATGACAGCATATCTAATCAATCATTTAGCAAGAGTGATAGTGTTGCCTCTCAAGAGGGTGTGAATCTTGTCAGCTCGGATTCGGCCATGTTACATGCTTCTTTGGCATCCGAAGCTCTTGTTAATCGTCAATTGTCTGACACTGCAAACGGTCTATTGGCTGTTTCGCTTGTGTCTAATACTGAGCGTTCAGATCAAGAAAAGCGTCTCAAAGATTTGGCCTTAGAGATTTATACTTATAAAGCTCAAGCACTTGATTTGCCAAATACGGATGCGGCTATTCTGAAGGGGAATCAAGCCTTGGATGCTATTCGTGTCAGTCTGGCTGATAGTGGCGTTGACATAATCCCTACACTTACACAAGCAAGACAGGCTAGAAATAGTCTTGCTAATGCGGTGTTGCGTGCGACATCTGGTCAGCGTGACCCTCGAAATGGTGCTATCATTGGTGCTGATAATAGCTTGCGTAATCCTTATTATAACTTAGGTCCTAACAATGGCTTGATTTCTGCTTATAACTCTGACTACATCAATCAGGCCTATCAAGTTGTTGAATCAAAACCAACACAATACAGTATTCGTAGTATTGGTTACACCTCATATAGTGATCGTGTCAATGGTATCAATATTCCCCAAACAACTGCTTTGAGAAATAGCTCCGTTGCTTTTAATGTTATGGGGACAGTTGGGGCTGATCAGGTCGTAACTCCGGGAAGAACGTACACACTTTCTTTTGTGGTTGCCAATAATGCGAATCAAACAGTGACACGTTCTTTGCGTATCCAGGTCTTACCTCAAAATGATGGGATTCGCAACCCGATTAAGGCAGTGACAACGGGTACTTTTGTCAATGACACGAGCAATCTCGCTCAGGCTGAAAAAGATAAGGTTTGGGAAACTTTTAAGGCGACAAATCCAAATATTGCGACCTCTAAGGACTTTAAGTCTTATTCCGTCTCAGCGACAGGTGTAGTGACCATTACCTATAAGGATAATACCTCTAACGATGTGACTGCTCCTGTCAAACGCCTGCCTGCCCCAACGGTGGCGACAAGGCTGTTGGATAAAGCCTATACACAGACAGCTGTAACGGTAACAGGAGCTGAACCAGGGTCAACCGTTGTTTTATACAATAATGATGATGAGGTCGGAACAGCAGTGGCAAATGCTTCTGGCCAAGCGATTGTGACGCCAACGGTTAAGTTACAAACTGGTGGTGTAACGGCTAAAGCTCGCATCATGTATGGTAATTACCCTGTTTATTCAGATGCTAGTAACTCGGTTGCAGTCACAGATAGCACACGACCTGAAGTGGCTGCCAAGTTGACTGTCAATGGTGTCGAACCCAAGTCTACACCCCTTGAAGGTGGTGGAAAAAACTACATTATCTATGCGGGTGATGATGCAGTTTTGACCTTTACCGCTACTGATGATAGTGGCAAGCTCAAAGAAATGAAGATTGTTGCCAGAGCTAATTTGGATGACAATGCTTTGAACGGTAATTTCCTTGGTGGTACCCAATACGGTACGGGAAATATAGCGCCAATTACAGGTGATATTACGGCAACAAGTGCCAATCCGGCAACCATTACGACAACTATTCATTTGAAGGATGATTTGACCTATTCTGCCCGTAACACATGGCAGCGCAATGTTGCTGCTATTGACAATGCGTCGAATATGAACCGTCCAAATGGTTTGGGTGAAATTCGGATGACGCAAGGACGTCTTGCAGATCGTACGCCAGGTGTTGCGCCAACGACGACCATTCAGGTGACAAGCCTGACTGCTCTGACAGAGGCAGATAAGAATAAGATTATTGCGGCTGTGTCGGCCTTGAATCCTGAAGCAGCTAATCGTATTAAGTCTTATACAGTCAATAACGATGGCACGGTGACAATTACTTATAAGGATGATACGACAAATACCGTAACGGTGCCCTTGTCTAATAGTGACTATAGCAAGTCTCTTTCTAATAGTACGAGTGAATCTGTGAAACAGTCAGCATCTACAAGTATGTCCGTGAGTGCAGTAGTGTCAAGGAATGTTTCAAATTCACTAAAACAATCTCTCTCAGTGAGTTCCTCTTTGAGCACGGTCAAATCACGAAGTTTATCACAGTCTTTGAGCGCATCAGTCCGAACCAGTCAGTCCGCTTCCACGAGTGCATCCTTGAGTACAGTCAAGTCTCGTAGTTTATCACAATCTTTGAGCACATCGGTACGAACCAGTCAGTCCGTTTCCACAAGTGCGTCCTTGAGTACAATTAAGTCTCGCAGTATATCACAGTCATTGAGCAAATCGGTACGAACCAGCCAGTCCGTTTCCACAAGTGCATCCTTGAGTACCGTTAAATCACAAAGTCTGTCTCAATCCTTGAGCGAATCAGTCAAGACGAGTGTTTTTCGCAGTGAATCTGCGTCAACGAGTGCGTCCTTGAGTACATCGAAGTCACAAAGCTTATCACAATCCTTGAGCGAATCAGTCAAGACCAGTGTTTCTCGCAGTGAGTCCGCCTCCACGAGTGCGTCCTTGAGTACCGTTAAATCACAAAGCTTGTCCCAGTCCTTGAGCGACTCAGTCAAGACCAGTGTTTCTCGCAGTGAGTCCGCCTCCACGAGTGCGTCCTTGAGTACCGTTAAATCACAAAGCTTGTCCCAGTCCTTGAGCGACTCAGTCAAGACCAGTGTTTCTCGCAGTGAGTCCGCCTCCACGAGTGCGTCCTTGAGTACCGTTAAATCACAGAGCCTGTCTCAATCCTTGAGCGATTCAGTTAAGACCAGTGTTTCTCGCAGTGAATCTGCGTCAACGAGTGCGTCCTTGAGTACCGAGAAGTCACAAAGCTTATCTCAATCCTTGAGCGATTCAGTCAAGACCAGTGTTTCTCGCAGTGAATCTGCGTCAACGAGTGCGTCCTTGAGTACATCGAAGTCACAAAGCTTGTCTCAATCCTTGAGCGATTCAGTCAAGACGAGTGTTTCTCGCAGTGAATCTGCGTCAACGAGTGCGTCTTTGAGTACCGTTAAATCACAAAGTTTGTCTCAATCCTTGAGCGATTCAGTCAAGACTAGTGTCTCTCGTAGTGAATCCGCCTCAACGAGTGCGTCCTTGAGTACCGAGAAGTCACAAAGCTTGTCTCAATCCTTGAGCGATTCAGTCAAGACGAGTGTTTCTCGCAGTGAATCTGCGTCAACGAGTGCGTCTTTGAGTACCGTTAAATCACAAAGTTTGTCTCAATCCTTGAGCGATTCAGTCAAGACTAGTGTCTCTCGTAGTGAATCTGCGTCAACGAGTGCGTCGTTGAGTGAGGTGAAGTCACAAAGCTTATCACAATCCTTGAGCGAATCAGTCAAGACGAGTGTTTCTCGCAGTGGATCTGCCTCCACGAGTGCGTCTTTGAGTACCAAGAAGTCACAAAGCTTATCCCAGTCTTTGAGTGAGTCAGTCAAGACTAGCGTTTCTCGCAGTGAATCTGCGTCAACGAGTGCGTCTTTGAGTACCGAGAAGTCACAAAGCTTATCCCAGTCTTTGAGTGAGTCAGTCAAGACTAGCGTTTCTCGCAGTGAATCTGCGTCAACGAGTGCGTCCTTGAGTACCGAGAAGTCACAAAGCTTATCCCAGTCTTTGAGTGAGTCAGTCAAGACTAGCGTTTCTCGCAGTGAGTCCGCCTCAGCGAGTGCGTCCTTGAGTACATCGAAGTCACAAAGCTTATCCCAGTCTTTGAGTGAGTCAGTCAAGACTAGCATTTCTCGCAGTGAGTCCGCCTCAGCGAGTGCGTCTTTGAGTACCGAGAAGTCACAAAGCTTATCCCAGTCTTTGAGTGAGTCAGTCAAGACTAGCGTTTCTCGCAGTGAATCTGCGTCAACGAGTGCGTCCTTGAGTACCGAGAAGTCACAAAGCTTATCCCGGTCTTTGAGCGATTCAGTCAAGACGAGTGTTTCTCGCAGAGAATCTGCCTCCACGAGTCTGTCTTTGAGTTCTTCGGTTTCAACAAGTCAGTCCGTATCGAATTCCTTAAGCTCATCAGTAAGTGCCTCTGTCTCAACGAGTGAATCCGTATCGAACTCGCTAAGCACATCTTTTAGTACCTCGGTTTCAACAAGCCAATCTGTATCGAACTCGTTGAGTAGCTCATTGAGTACTTCGGTTTCAACGAGCCAGTCTGTATCAAACTCGTTAAGTAACTCGTTGAACGCATCGGTTTCAACAAGCCAATCTGTATCGAATTCTTTGAGTTCATCGTTGAGCGCTTCAGTGTCAGTGAGTCAATCTACTTCAAATTCCTTGAGTACATCATTGAGTTCTTCAGTCTCAACAAGTCAATCAGCTTCAAATTCTTTGAGTACATCGCTGAGTACTTCGGTTTCAACAAGTCAATCCGTATCGAATTCCTTGAGTACATCTTTGAGCGCTTCAGTCTCAACAAGCCAATCTGTATCGAATTCTTTGAGTTCATCATTGAGTTCTTCAGTCTCAACAAGTGAATCCGTATCGAACTCGTTAAGTACCTCCTTGAGTACTTCAGTTTCAACGAGTCAGTCTGTATCAAACTCGCTAAGCACATCGTTAAGTTCTTCGGTGTCAGCTAGTCAGTCCGTATCAAACTCATTAAGTGCGTCACTGAGTTCCTCAGTCTCAACAAGTCAATCTACTTCAAATTCTTTAAGTACATCCTTGAGTACTTCAGTCTCAACAAGTGAATCCGTATCGAACTCGTTGAGTAGCTCCTTGAGTACTTCAGTTTCAACGAGTCAGTCTGTATCAAACTCGCTAAGCACATCGTTAAGTTCTTCGGTGTCAGCTAGTCAGTCCGTATCAAACTCATTAAGTGCGTCACTGAGTTCCTCAGTCTCAACAAGTCAATCTACTTCAAATTCTTTAAGTACATCCTTGAGTACTTCAGTCTCAACAAGTGAATCCGTATCGAATTCCTTGAGTACATCTTTGAGCGCTTCGGTTTCAACGAGTGAATCCGTATCGAACTCGTTAAGTACCTCCTTGAGTACTTCAGTTTCAACGAGTCAGTCTGTATCAAACTCGCTAAGCACATCGTTAAGTTCTTCGGTGTCAGCTAGTCAGTCCGTATCAAACTCATTAAGTGCGTCACTGAGTTCCTCAGTCTCAACAAGTCAATCTACTTCAAATTCTTTAAGTACATCCTTGAGTACTTCAGTCTCAACAAGTGAATCCGTATCGAACTCGTTGAGTAGCTCCTTGAGTACTTCGGTTTCAACGAGTCAGTCAGTATCGAACTCGCTAAGCACATCTTTGAGTTCTTCAGTCTCAACAAGTCAATCAGCTTCAAATTCCTTGAGTACATCTTTGAGCGCTTCAGTCTCAGTGAGTCAATCTACTTCGAATTCTTTGAGTACATCTTTGAGCGCTTCAGTATCAACGAGTGAGTCCGTATCAAATTCCTTGAGTACATCGTTGAGTTCTTCAGTTTCAACGAGTCAGTCTGTATCGAACTCGCTAAGCACATCATTGAGTTCTTCTATCTCAACAAGTCAGTCCATTTCGAATTCTTTGAGTTCATCACTAAGCGCTTCAGTCTCAGTGAGTCAATCTACTTCAAATTCTTTGAGTACATCTTTGAGCGCTTCAGTCTCAACAAGCCAATCTGTATCGAATTCTTTGAGTACATCATTGAGTTCTTCAGTCTCAACAAGTGAATCTGTATCGAACTCGCAAAGTACATCATTGAGTACTTCAGTCTCAGCTAGTCAGTCCGTATCGAATTCCTTAAGCACATCATTGAGTTCTTCAGTCTCAACAAGTGAATCAGCTTCGAATTCGTTAAGTTCATCTTTGAGCGCTTCAGTCTCAACGAGTCAGTCCGTATCAAACTCGCAAAGCACATCTTTGAGCGCATCGGTATCAGCTAGTCAGTCTGCTTCGAATTCCTTGAGTTCATCGTTGAGTACTTCGGTGTCAGCTAGTCAATCCGTATCGAACTCATTAAGTAGCTCCTTGAGTACTTCGGTGTCAGCTAGTCAATCCGTATCGAACTCATTAAGTAGCTCCTTGAGTACTTCGGTGTCAGCTAGTCAATCCGTATCGAACTCATTAAGTAGCTCCTTGAGTACTTCGGTTTCAACGAGTGAATCCGTATCGAACTCGTTAAGTACATCATTGAGTTCTTCAGTGTCTGAATCACAGTCTCTATCCAATTCGCTTTCAGCGTCAGAAAGTGCTTCAGTGTCTGAGTCACAGTCTCTATCCAATTCGCTTTCAGCGTCAGAAAGTGCTTCAGTAAGTGAGTCTCAATCCGAGTCAAATTCTATTTCGGCTTCAGAGAGTGCTTCATTATCTGAGTCACAATCCGAGTCCAACTCAATTTCGGCTTCAGAGAGTGCTTCAGTTTCAGCAAGTCAATCTGTTTCAAATTCAGTAGTTTCTTCATTGAGTGTTTCGGCTTTTGAAAGCTTATCGCAAGCATTTAGTGCGTCAATTTCGACCATCCTTTCAACAGTTGATTCAATTTCGAAATCAGCATCAAGCTTTATTTCTACAAGTGAGTCACTCTCAATGTCTGCTTCGACATCGTTGAGTACATCTGGATCATTAAGTGCGTCAGTTTCGTCAAGTGAATCAACGTCACTCAGTGAGTCATCAAGTACGAGCGCTTCAGTTTCAACGAGCCAGTCAGTATCTAACTCATTATCATCGTCATTAAGTGCGTCAGTTTCGTCAAGCGAATCAACTTCACTAAGCGAGTCATCAAGTACCAGTGCCTCAGTATCAACGAGTCAGTCAGTCTCAAATTCTGTTTCCGCTTCATTAAGTACTTCAGTCTCAACCAGTGAATCAATGTCGCTCAGCGAGTCAGCAAGTACCAGTGCCTCAGTTTCAACGAGCCAGTCAGTATCTAACTCATTGTCATCGTCATTAAGTGCGTCAGTCTCAACCAGTGAATCAATGTCACTCAGCGAGTCAGCAAGTACCAGTGCCTCAGTTTCAACGAGTCAGTCAGTATCAAACTCATTATCATCGTCATTAAGTGAGTCAGTCTCAACTAGTGAATCAATGTCACTTAGCGAGTCGTCAAGTACAAGCACCTCAGTTTCAACGAGTCAGTCCGTCTCAACGTCAGTCTCTGAATCACAAAGCACAAGCGCTTCAATCTCAACGAGTCAATCAATTTCCGGTTCATTGAGCGTATCGGAGTCAGCAAGTACTTCAAGTAGCGTTTCAGCTTCATTAAGTGCTTCAGTCTCAACCAGTGAATCAACATCACTCAGTGAGTCAGTAAGTACCAGCACCTCAGTATCAACGAGTCAGTCCGTCTCAACGTCAGTTTCTGAATCACAAAGCACAAGCGCCTCAGTTTCAACGAGCCAATCGGTTTCTAATTCATTGAGCGTCTCAGAGTCAGTAAGTGCTTCAAGTAGCGTTTCCGCTTCAGTCTCAATCAGTGAATCAATGTCACTTAGTGAGTCATCAAGTACCAGTGCTTCAGTTTCAATGAGTCAGTCCGCCTCAACGTCAGTTTCTGAATCACAAAGCACAAGCGTTTCAATTTCAACGAGCCAATCAATTTCTGATTCGATGAGTGCGTCAGAGTCATTGAGTGCAAGCATTAGTGCTTCAGTCTCACTCAGTGAATCAACGTCACTCAGTGAGTCAGTAAGTACCAGTGCCTCTGTTTCAGCGAGTCAATCCGTCTCAACGTCAGTCTCTGAATCGCAAAGCACGAGCGCCTCAATCTCAGCGAGCCAATCGGTTTCAGGTTCATTAAGTGCTTCAGTTTCAACCAGTGAATCAATGTCACTCAGCGAGTCATCAAGTATGAGCGCTTCAATTTCAGCGAGTCAATCCGTCTCAACGTCAGTCTCTGAATCACAAAGCACGAGCGCCTCAGTTTCAACGAGCCAATCGGTTTCTAATTCATTGAGCGTCTCAGAGTCAGCCAGTGCTTCAAGTAGCGTTTCCGCTTCAGTCTCAATCAGCGAGTCAACATCACTCAGTGAGTCAGTAAGTACCAGTACTTCTGTTTCATCGAGTCAGTCCGTCTCAACGTCAGTTTCTGAATCACAAAGCACAAGCGTTTCAATTTCAACGAGCCACTCAATTTCCGGTTCATTGAGTGTCTCAGAGTCAGCAAGTACTTCAAGTAGCGTTTCCGCTTCATTAAGTACTTCAGTCTCAACCAGTGAATCAATGTCACTCAGCGAGTCGTCAAGTACCAGTACCTCAGTTTCAACGAGTCAATCAGTCTCAACGTCAGTTTCTGAATCACAAAGCACAAGTGCCTCAGTTTCAATGAGCCAATCGGTTTCAGATTCAATGAGTGCCTCAGAGGCAGCCAGTGCTTCAACTAGCATTTCAGCTTCAGTCTCACTCAGCGAATCAACATCACTCAGTGAGTCAGTAAGTACCAGTGCCTCAGTATCAGCGAGTCAATCAGTCTCTGAATCGCAAAGCGCAAGTGCCTCAATTTCAGACTCACTGAGTGCTTCAGAATCAGCAAGTGCTTCAACTAGCATTTTAGCTTCAGTCTCAATCAGCAAGTCAACATCACTCAGTGAATCATCAAGCACCAGTGCTTCAGTCTCACTCAGAGAATCATCAAGCACCAGTGCCTCAGTTTCAACCAGCCAATCGGTTTCAGATTCAATGAGTTTCTCAGAGTCAGCAAGTGCTTCAACTAGCATTTCAGCTTCAGTAAGTGTCTCAACCTCAATGAGTGAATCATTAAGCACTTCATTGTCTGCTTCAATGACTACTTCAGCATCATCTTCTGAAGTTAAAGATCCTAAGCATAAGCACGGTAGCCAAGCTCTTCCTAAAACTGGTGAGGAAGAATCATCGGCAGCTTTTGCTTTAGGTGCTTTGGCAACGGCAACAGGTCTTGCCTTTCTTGTCAAACGTAAGAAAGATGACGAAGAGAGTGAAGATTATTAATTTGTAGCTTTCTAAATAAGTCATTGAATACTTAGTTAAGTGAAAGACACCTCAAGCGTGGGTGTCAAAGACAAGTCACTAGTGGACAAAGACACGATTATCAAAAAATACGAATCCCTTGGTTTTGCGGAAAATGGTATGCAAATGCAGTCCATTTACGGTGCTTATGCCAATGTTCTTAAAATGGGATTCAAGATATTTTAGGTTTAGAGGAGTAGCTATGACACATAACATCTTATGTGTGACGGATTTAGATGGAACTTTTGTCAAAAATTCCATTCAAATCCATCCAGAAGATTTGCAGGCTTATGAAAAATTGTCTGCCTATAGTGATTTTGCCATTGCGACAGGACGCTCTGTTAAGGAAATTACTTATATTGCTGAACGTAATCACCTTAATGTGGTCTGTGCTATTGGCTATAACGGTGCAGTCGTTACTGAGAAGGATCAGGTTGTATTTTCGAAAACGTTACCTCCAACGGATGTTGATAACTTATTGAAATATCTCAAGGAAGAATCAATTACTTTCGATGCTCTAGATAATCAGGAAAGAGTTGGAAACTTTAATCATGAGGATAAGCGTCGTTTATGGAATATGCCCATCCTCTGTATGGACAATCTTTATGAAAATGTTCGCCAACGTTGTCTTTACAAATTTAACCTTCGACCAGAGGCGGACAAGGCTGAGACCTATGTCCCAGAACTTAAAGCTCGTTTTCCTAATTTAGAATTTTATCAATCAGGGAGCACTCGTATAGAAGTGACTGCCAAAGGGGTTTCTAAGGGAAGCGGATTAGAGCTTTTAAAAAGGCATTATCAACCAGTTGTAGCATTTGGTGATTCAGGTAATGACATCTCCATGTTTGAGGTGGCAGACATCTCTTACTGTATGTCACATGCCCCAGAGGTCGTCAAAGAAGTAGCAACTTACGTCGTAGATAACTTTGCAGATGCCGTTACGCATTTGGAAAACTTATTAGACTTATGAGCTAACATTCAATATCTAAAATAAAAGTAGATTAGGGTCAGGTCCTAATCTACTTTTTGTTATGCCTTGCTTGGGATTGAATAGCTTAGATAGTTAGAATTTACTCTTTCTATGAGAAGTTCCCCTAAAAAAGACACCATCTTTAGTGACCTAAGGGGTCGACCAGGGTGATGTTTTTTGAGTTTTGGGGAGAGAAAGCCTTAAGGATTTGGCCATTTTTCATTAGATTTTCTTGTCTAAGTATTAAAATTGATGGTTTATCAATAGTCATTTTAAATAGCGGTAGTATCATCCTTTATTTCTCTTTAAGTACAAACAAAATGGCTGATTTTCTATTTCAAAATGCTCATTTCTAACTAATTGTCTTAAAAAATTGAAGTGACTTTTCTAAAAATTATGAAAATTCATCAGATTTTATTGAAAAAATGCTTTCAATGTTTTAGAATTAAGCTATTAATGGGAAAAAGGAGTCTTTTTATATGGACAAAAAAGTACATTATAAAATGCACAAAGTTAAGAAACAATGGGTAACCATCGCCGTGGCAGGATTGTCAGTAGGTGCGGTCTCAGCTGTTTCTTTAGGGACTAACGACGGTGTCGTTCAGGCCGACGAACACACGGATGCTAACGTAGCCATCCCCGATATTACTGTTGACACGGGTACTGTATCTAATGATACAGCAACAACTCAAGATCCAACAGCAGTAGTTGCGACAACAAATGATGTCACTACTGACCAAGCAGCACCAGTAGCAACATTTGCTTTGACAACGGATACAACTAACACAGCAGCAACCAATGCAGTAGATACAACTGCACCAACTGTTACGGACCGTGCGGTTGATACGGCTACCCCAGTTGGTACGGATCGTGCGGTTGATACGGCTACCCCAGTTGGTACGGATCGTGCAGTAGATCCAACAACACCAGCTGCTACGACAGACCGTGCAGCCAATACAGCAACTGACACAAGAGCAGTTACGGATCAAGCAGCGACACGTGAACGTCGTGCGGCAACGGGGACTCGTCGTGGTCCTTCAGGAGGCCGCCGTGCCACACCAGTTAATGGCAACACAAACATTGCCAATAACGGCAATAATACTGTTACAGTTGTCAATAATGATCTTCCAGCCACAAATAATGTTGTTGCTGACGGTCCAAGCCACATCAAGACCATCAATGGTAAAGAATACTATGTTGAAGATGACGGTACTGTTCGTAAGAACTATGTCCTTGAACGTAACGGCGGTAGCCAATACTTTAATGCCGAAACTGGTGAATTGTCTAACCAAAAAGACTATCGTTTCGATAAAAATGGTGGCACTGGTTCAGCAGCTGATAGCACAACCAACACAAATGTTACTGTAAATGGTGATAAGAACGCCTTTTATGGTACAACTGAAAAAGATATCGAACTTGTTGACGGTTACTTCACTGCCAACACATGGTACCGTCCAAAAGAAATCTTGAAAGACGGTAAAGAGTGGACTGCCTCAACTGAAAATGACAAACGTCCATTACTGACTGTTTGGTGGCCAAGCAAGGCTATCCAAGCCAGCTACCTCAACTACATGAGAGAAGAAGGGTTGGGAACAAACCAAACCTTTACCTCATATAGTTCACAAACACAGATGGATCAAGCAGCCCTTGAAGTGCAAAAACGTATCGAAGAACGTATTGCGCGTGAAGGAAACACGGACTGGTTGCGCACTACCATCAAAAATTTTGTCAAAACACAACCTGGATGGAACTCAACTTCTGAGAACCTTGATAATAGCGACCACTTGCAAGGCGGTGCCCTTCTTTACAACAACAGTAATCGCACAAGTTATGCTAATTCAGACTATCGCCTCTTGAACCGCACACCGACGCAACAAGATGGCACACGTCGCTACTTTAAAGATAATTCATCAGGTGGTTTTGAATTTCTTCTAGCAAACGATATTGACAATTCGAACCCAGCCGTTCAAGCTGAACAATTAAACTGGCTTCACTATATCATGAACATTGGTAGCCTCACAGGTGGCTCTGAAGATGAAAACTTCGATGGTGTTCGTGTCGATGCTGTGGATAATGTCAATGCCGACCTTCTCCAAATTGCTTCAGATTATTTCAAAGCTAAGTATGGTGTTGAAAAGAGCGAAGAGGAAGCCATCAAGCACCTTTCTATTCTTGAAGCCTGGTCTCATAATGATGCATACTACAATGAAGATACTAAAGGGGCCCAGTTACCAATGGATGATCCATTGCGTTTAGCTATGGTATTTTCTTTCCTACGCCCAATTGGGAACCGTTCAGGTCTTGAACCACTTATTACCAATAGTCTGAATGACCGTTCAGAAAGTAAGAAAAATACAAAACGTATGGCTAACTATACTTTTGTTCGTGCCCACGACTCAGAAGTTCAATCAGTAATTGGCCAAATCATCAAAAATGAAATCAACCCACAATCAACTGGGAATACCTTCACTCTTGATGAAATGAAGAAAGCCTTCAAAATCTACAATGCGGATATGCGAAGTGCCAATAAGAGATATACACAGTACAATATTCCATCTGCTTATGCCTTCATGTTAACGAATAAGGACACTGTTCCTCGTGTTTATTATGGTGATTTGTACACTGATGACGGTCAATACATGGCCCAAAAATCACCATATCATGATGCTATTTCTACGCTCTTGCAAGCTCGTATTCGTTATGCGGCTGGTGGTCAAGACATGAAGATGAGTTACGTAGGTTCAGGAAATACCAATGGTTGGGATGCTTCTGGTGTCTTAACATCAGTCCGTTACGGTAAAGGAGCGAACAACGCTTCAGATGCTGGTACTGCTGAAACTCGTAACCAAGGGATGGCTGTCATTCTTTCCAACCAACCTGCCCTTCGTTTGAATAGCAATTTGACAATCAACATGGGTGCAGCTCACAGAAACCAAGCCTATCGTCCGTTGCTTTTGACAACCTCCAATGGTGTTGCCTCTTACTTGAATGATGGCGATGCTAACGGTATTGTGAAGTATACTGATGCTAATGGTTATTTGACCTTCAATCCAGGTGAAATCAGTGGTGTTCGTAATGCTCAAGTTGATGGCTATTTAGCCGTTTGGGTACCATTAGGTGCTTCTGAAAATCAAGACGTGCGTGTGGCAGCAAGCAAATCTAAGAATAGCAGTGGTTTGGTCTATGATTCCTCAGCTGCCTTGGATTCACAGGTCATCTACGAAGGCTTCTCAAACTTCCAAGACTTCGTCCAAGACCCGTCACAATACACTAACAAGAAGATTGCTGAAAATGCTAACCTCTTCAAGAAATGGGGAATCACATCATTCGAATTTGCCCCACAATACGTTTCAAGTGATGATGGTACCTTCCTTGACTCAGTTATTCAAAATGGCTATGCCTTCTCAGACCGTTATGACATTGGTATGAGTAAGGACAACAAGTATGGTTCATTGGCAGACTTGAAAGCAGCTCTTAAATCACTCCATGCTGTAGGTATCTCAGCCATCGCTGACTGGGTGCCAGACCAAATCTACAACCTTCCAGGAGATGAAGTTGTTACAGCAACTCGTGTTAATAACTACGGAGAAACTAAAGACGGTGCCATCATCGACCATAGCCTCTATGTTGCTAAAACACGTACTTTTGGTAATGATTACCAAGGTAAATATGGTGGTGCCTACCTTGACGAATTAAAACGTCTTTACCCACAAATCTTTGACCGTGTTCAAATTTCTACCGGTAAACGCTTGACAACCGATGAGAAGATTACAAAATGGTCTGCTAAATATATGAATGGTACCAATATTCTTGACCGTGGATCAGAGTATGTCCTCAAGAATGGTCTTAGCGGTTACTATGGAACCAATGGTGGTAAAGTTAGCCTTCCAAAAGTAGTAGGAAGCAACCAATCAACGAACAATAACAACCAAAATGGTGATGGTAGCGGTAGGTTCGAAAAGAGCTGGGGCAGCGTTTACTATCGTTACAACGATGGTAAACGTGCTAGAAATGCCTTTATCAAAGATAATGATGGCAATGTTTACTACTTTGATAACACAGGCCGTATGGCAATCGGTGAAAAGACTATCGATGGCAAACAATACTTCTTCCTCGCTAATGGGGTGCAATTGCGTGATGGCTATCGTCAAAACCGTAGAGGTCAAGTCTTCTACTATGATGAAAATGGTATCATGAGTCAAACCGGTAAACCAAGTCCAAAACCAGAACCAAAACCAGATAATAATACCTCTGGCCGTAACCAATTTGTCCAAATCGGTAACAACGTTTGGGCATACTATGATGGTAATGGTAAACGTGTGACTGGTCGTCAAAACATCAACGGTCAAGAACTCTTCTTTGATAACAATGGTGTTCAAGTCAAAGGTCGTACAGCTCAGGTTGATGGTGTTACTCGTTACTTTGATGCCAATTCAGGTGAAATGGCACGTAACCGATTCGCTGAAGTTGAACCAGGTGTTTGGGCTTACTTTAACAATGATGGAGCTGCCGTAACAGGTTCACAAAACATCAATGGTCAAACCCTCTACTTTGATCAGAATGGTCATCAAGTCAAAGGAGCTTTGGTAACTGTTAATGGCAACCTTCGCTACTATGATGTCAACTCAGGAGATCTTTATCGTAATCGTTTCCAAGAGGTTAATGGTAGCTGGTATTACTTCGATGGTAATGGTAATGCGGTCAAAGGCATGGTAAACATCAACGGTCAAAACCTCCTCTTTGATAATGATGGAAAACAAGTCAAAGGTCATTTGGTCCGTGTAAATGGTGTCATTCGTTATTATGATCCAAATTCAGGTGAAATGGCAGTTAATCGTTGGGTTGAAATCAGCTCAGGATGGTGGGTTTACTTTGATGGTGAAGGTCGAGGCCAAATCTAATCATTTTCAAGCTATCGAAACCGAGACAGAAGTCTCGGTTTTCATGGCGTAATCAGATGAAAAAATACTGACCTAAAGTTAATCCTAAATCGAAAAGAGTGCTCTTACCTGCAGATAAGAGAGTTAGATTCCCCTCAGTCTAGACGTCGTAACTATTAAAAAGAGATCTGTGGCTGGCACTTAAATGCAATAAAACTATAAGAATAGAGATTGTCATTAATTGATGACATTCTATTGACGAAGCCCAAAAGTCACTTTATACTAAATAGTAATGCTAGTTATTTCTTGCAGTCTCCTTGTAGTGATGTAGGCATGGCTTGTATTAAGACTATTAAGGTATTCATCCCCAAGGATGATGAATGGTATTTTAGGTGATAGTGAGTTTCTTAAAAAAAGGATCACTTTAAAAGCATTAATCCATTAAAAACTCGCCATTTAAGTCGTTGGTGTAATCTCATTTTCATGCCACTTTCATAAGTTATTTGATAGATTCTGCACATTAAGACGCTATTTTTTCACTTAGTGGTTAAAATGATTAAAGTTCTTACACCTTACTTGTAAAAAATCCATTCTCGTATTATAGTATATATAAAAGATATTGAAAATTTTAATCTTTGATAATGGCTTGTTGTTTTCTCTGAGGGAAAATGAAATCTTCATAGAAAAAGATTTCGATGAGAAGTTAACAAGTATATGATTTTATTTCTTATAAAAGAGGAAAGGGGGAGTATCTTTGAGAGCCTATAGGGAAAATGCGACTGAGGCAGCGGCCAAGGCCAAAACTGCCGAAGAGCATATTGCACACGGTTCAACAGACACTGATCTAGTTGATACGATAGATCTTTCTATGTTGTTGACTAGTAATAAGCGTCACCCTAACCACAGTGCCCCTTCTCATTTAGACTTTGCCAGAGCCAGAGCAGACGAAGCCTTCTTTGATAATCATGATGGTAGTGCAACAGTAAGTATTTCATCTAAACAAGAAATTATTTTTCAAGGAGCAGGCTCTAAAACACCAGACCCTGAAGTCATGGAAAATCATGTGTTTACAGGGACTAGGAATGCTAAGACTGGCTTAATTGAATGGGACAAGGACAGCTTTACCTATCCTAAGATATCAGTACCGCTTGTCCAGGGCTATTTCGCTGACCAAAAAGAAGCAGGCTTTAACGTCGTGACACCTTATGTGCCGACTGTAACGGAGCATGTGACCTATAAGAAATTGGGACGCATTATCCCAGTCACTGAAGATGGTGACTATATTCCAGGTGCTTTGACTAAGCAGTATAACAATAACAATAAAGATCCACGAAAGGCGGGTGAGACAGCAACACCAGCTGTTCAAGATTATATGACAGATATTAAAAGTGTAGTACCGAACAAACCAGGAGTTGATACTCCGGTTGTGTATCGTAAAATTTTTAAGAAAGCCAGCATTACCTATATTGATGAAACAACCGGTGCTTACTTGGTTAGTGACCAATTGACCGGTGAATTAGGTGAAGCTATTGAATACGGGACAGCAACACGTATTCAGACTTTCAAGGATATGGGATATGGCTTGATTCAGGATGATTTCCCTAAAGATGCCATTTTTGATGATAAAGATATTGATGATCAAGAATGGTTCGTTCTTTTGCAACACGATGTTGCGAAAGTAGGGCCTGATCATGATCAAGTTCCAGATACCCCAATCAATCCAAATAATCCAAATGGACCTAAGTGGCCATCTAAATATGCTTACGAAAAAGAAGTAAGCTTTACGGTTTTTTATAGAAGCACAGATGGCAATGCCAACCTCCCAGAAGCTGATGTTCAAAAGGCTTATTGGGTACGTACCCTTACCTTTGACAAGGTCTCAGGAGAGCTTGTTGATGAGACTGAATGGTCTCCAAACAAAACAAAATATTATGACATCTACGCACCAGTTGTTTTAGGTTATTATGCCGATAAAGTGGACGTTAAGGGTAGAGATGTAACAGAAGACAATATGGAAGAAACTGTTACCTACATGCCACTTGGTAAGATTATTCCTATTGATGCTAACGGACGCTTGATTCCGAACGTTCCAACGCCAACCTTTAACAATGATGCCAACAACCCAACTAAGGTCAGTGAGACACTCGTACCTCATATTCCTGGCTACCGTCCAGTCCAAGAGAGTGTTCTTCCTGAAAATTTGACAGATGACATTCTCATTGAATACGCTCCAATCCTTGAAGATGTGACGCAACCAACCTTGCAAACCGTCTTCTTCAAGGGAGCTGGCGCAGCCACACCGTCTGTTAATATCCAGTCTGAATTCAGCTTCACTGGTAAATATAATCAGGCAGAAGACACTTATACTTGGGACCAAGACAGCCATACCTTTGCTAAGGTTACTGTTCCTGTGATAGAAGGTTATTATGCTGACAAGGCAGTTGCCGGTATGCAGGTGGTAACACCTGATAAACCAGAGGCTACAGATAATGTTACCTACAAGGAACTTGGTAGAATCATTCCTGTTGATACCTTTGGAAATCCAATCGCAGATGCAGAGCCTGTTCCTTTTGCCAATGATCCTAAGGATGCTACGCAAGTTATTGAGACATTGGCACCAGAGCTTGCGGGTTACCAAGCTGAGAGTGCATTGGTCTTGCCTATTGACCTCAGTCTTGACCAAACCTTGGTGTATGAGCCAATCTTGGAAGATATTACTCAAGATACCAAACAAACGGTTACCTTCCAAGGTGCAGGTTACAAGGATCCTGTTATCAATATCCAAGACAGCTTCAGCTTCCATGGTAAATTTAACCAAGTGGAAGAAACGAGCACATGGGATCAAGACAGCTTCACTTATGATGTTGTAGACGTCCCAGTTGTTGAAGGCTTCTTTGCAGATAAACGTCAAGCTGGTGGTTTGGAAGTTAGACCTGACCTCCCAGAAGTTGAAGATACTGTTACTTATACTGAACTCGGTAAGATTATTCCGGTTGATGAGAATGGTACACCAATTGAAAACGCCTCTACACCAAGCTACAACAACGATCCTGAAGATCCAACCATGGCTATGGAAACAGTCGTTCCAGATGTATTTGGTTATATCTCTGAAAAGGCCTTTATCACGCCAGAACATCCAGGTCAAGACACCACTGTGGTTTATGCTAAGGATGAACAAAGAGCTCTCATCCTTTACATGAATGAAATGGACAAGTCAGAGTTGACACGTGATGAAGTCATCGGAAGCTCAGGTGAGAAGATTGACTACTCTACTGATGAACAACTCGCTAACTTGCTTAAACGAGGTTATGAGCTCGTCAACGATGGCTTTGCAGAAGCCTTTGACCACACTTATAATGGTGATTCTGACTTTGATCAAGTCTTTGAAGTGGTTCTTCGTGAACGTTTGGTTCTTGTAGACCCAGACATGCCAGCACCAGTTGCAGGTGAAGTCGTCGATGCAAATGATGTCAATAGCCCAGTTTGGCCAAATAGTGTTGAGTCACTCGAAAACCATGCTGATGTAACACGTACTATTCAGTATGTCTTTGAAGAAGGCGGATTGGCAAGTGATGATTATGTTGAAGTTCTTAATTTCAAACGTTTGGCTAATGTTAACCTTGTGACAGGCGCAATCAATTATGAAGCATGGTCAAGCATGCAAACAGGCTTCTCAGCAGTTCCTTCTCCAGAAGTTGTTGGATTTACACCAGACCGTATGGAAATCGCTGGAATGACGGATGTTGCTGTAGAAACACCTGAACTTCTGGAAGTAGTTACTTACCTTAAAGATGCTCAGAAAGCTACAGTGACTTATGTTGATGGTACGACACGTAAGAAACTTGAAGTTGTCGACTTGCTTGGTAAATCAGGTGAAGTGATTGATTACTCAACAATCGAACGTATCAAGTACTACAGTGAACGTGGTTACACCCTCCTTGCAGATGGTTTCACAAACGGCGTTATCTTTGATGGCGATTCACACGTTGACCAAAACTTCATGGTTACCCTTCGTCATGGCACTGTTCAAGTAGGCCCAGATAACATCCAAGAAGCTGGTAAACCAATTAACCCAGCAGATCCAGATGGTGCCAAATGGCCAGAACGTGAAAACTATATCAAAGATGTCACCTTCACAGTTCTCTACGAATCAAGTGATGGCCAAGCAGACCTTCCTGCCAATAACATCCAAACCGCTCAATGGACACGTAGTTTGACCATTGATAAGGTGACAGGTGAAGAACTCGGTTCAAGCTACTGGACTTCAAATAAAGGTCAGTTTGAAACAGTTGTCACACCTGAAGTAGAAGGCTACAGCGCTGACAAGGATAAAGTTGAAGGTAAGACCGTTGGACAACGTAATCTCGAAGAAACAGTTGTCTATATCCCACTTACAGGCGATATTAACGGTAATCCTAAGGAAGATAAGGCAGATGACATTGTCGTTGAAGATGTTCAAGATTTAGAAGTACTTGACCAAGTCGAAGAAGCTTCTGAATCTCATGACGGTCCAACAACTTATGGCCCTGGTGATGATTTTGAAGCACCTGTTGCCAATCAAGCAGAAGGTACTGGCTCTAAACACAAGATGCCAATTAACCTTTCAAATGAAGACGAAGTAGGCAAGGGCAAGATTGAAGAAACCATCAACATCGCAGGCTTTACCGTATCGGTAACAGGTCTAGGACTTGGCCGTAACGGACGTAAGAAGAAAAATAAAAAAGATCACAAAGATCAAAAAGAAAAATAATCAAAAGACCTGAATCACTCAGGCATGCCCAGACAGAAAGAAAATCTCAAGTTGCTTATGGCACTTGGGATTTTTTTGTTCATTAGCAATTTCATGCCATTTGACTCACTGCTATTTGCACCTTTGACTCATCATTGACAATATGACCAGTTTTTTATAGTATAAAATGGTTAACTTATATATATTTATAGGTTTACTCATATTTTTTTACTGGAGAATGATGATGAGAAAATTATTTTCACTATTGATATCATCGAATACAGATTTACCCAAAGATAGTTTACTTGTAAAACTACAATGGCAAGAAACGAAAGCACTAGACCAAACCCTTATTTTAAGACATCAAAAAATATTGCGGGAGATTTTACTCGTAAAAGGTGGAGAGGCATTAAGAGCTACCTTTTTATTGAAAAGACCGTCGTCTTTTGGAAGAAAATCACAAGATAAACTAGATATATCCTCAGCTACTTTTCTATCGGATGTCCAATTTACCAAGGCAGATATCCTGCAGTTTGTGAGTGCAATTGGAGATTACAATCCTTTGCATCAGCAAGCCCCCTTTTTAATCCCAGCCTGTCTTTATTTAGACTATTTGAGACAGGTCCTACCACAAAGAGTTTCTGTATTATCCTTACGTTTTTTAGCGCCAGCCTATGCGCAAGAAAGATTATCACTTTATTGTCATCAAAAGGACTTCTATCTGTGTAGAGGGGATACTATTATTGTAAAAGGAGAGAGTGTTTAATGGTAGATGTATATATTCAAGGGGGATTAAGGACACCCATTGGACTGTTTCAAAAGCAATACGCCAGTATGCGACCAGAATATTTAGGTGCTGGAATTTTAAATGACTTAAAGAAGCGTTATCCAGAATGTCACATTGATGACATTATTTGTGGAAATGCTGTTGGAACAGGTGGCAATATTGGTCGTTTAACTGGACTTTTGTCCGATTATTCTGAAACTGTTCCTGCGACAACTATTGATATGCAGTGTGCTTCAGCAAGCGCCGCCATTGGTTTTGCTTTTGCTAAGATAAAGGCTGGTTTATCGGAAAATATTATTACAGGCGGCATTGAAAGTTCATCCTTACAACCTTTGCGAACTTATGCCGACAAGGATGATCGTACAGGGAGTTACTACGTTGCTCAGTTTTCACCAGATAGTACGGATTCTCTAGCTATGATAAGAGGGGCCGAACGGGTCGCTCAAAAATATCAGGTTACTCAAAAAGAATTGTATCAATGGACTCTAAAGAGTCATTCTAAAGCTCAGAAAGCCTTGGAGGTAGGGGCTCTATCTCCTATTATCCTAGAAATGCCTGGAAAAAAAGATGAGGGTATCCGATCTAAGATTTCGGAAAAATTGTTAAGTCGAATTCCTCCAATCTTAGGTCCAGGCAGTCTGACAAGTGCTGCAAACTCTTGTTTAACGCATGACGGTGCTGCTTTTCTTTTATTGAGCCATCAAGTTGGGGAGTTTAAGATTTGTGACATGGCTCAAGTGGCAGGAGATCCTCGTTTCAGTCCCGAATTAGTTTACAAAGCAACTCTAAAATTATTGAAGAAAGTCAATCTTTCAATGTCAGATATAGATGCTGTTGAATGGAATGAAGCATTTTCAGTGATTGATTGTATCTTTGAAAGGCATTTCCCAGAAGCTGTCAATCGCTACAATCTATTTGGTGGTGCCTTAGCTTATGGTCACCCTTATGGTTGTTCAGGGGCAATCAATCTTTTACATGTAATGCAGGCGCTCCGTTTACAAAAGGGGCGGTATGGACTTTGTGCTATTGCCGGTGCTGGAGGAGTTGGTATATCTTTCCTCATTGAAAGGGTGGGAGTTTAACATGATTCAAAAAATAAAAGCTTGGGCTCAAGAGGCTCCTCATCGGCAGGCTTTAGTTATTGATGACAAATCTTACACTTACTGTGATTTATTAAGGATGATGAATCAAATAAGACTTGATTCAAAGTCATCTGATGTTTGCTTTATCGTAGAGCACTATCCGCTTAATCAGTTGATGATGTTTTTAGCAGCTTTGTCATTAGGCATAAAACCTGTTATTTGTCATCCTAATTTGTCACCAGAAGTCCGACTGGCCTTAGCGTCTGAAGCGAGTGCCTCCGATTTACGTTTAGAAGCAGATTTTGGAATTTTGACTTCGGGAACAAGTGGGAAACCCAAGATTTTGTGGCGAACCATGTCCTCTTGGGTGGACTTTTTTGCTGAGCAAAATCGCATTTTTCATATGGACCAGAAAACGTCTTTATTTTTAAAAGGCAACTTTAGTTTTTCAGGGAACCTTAACATGGCCTTGGCTGTCCTTTATGAAGGTGGGCAATTGATTATTAGTGATAAAGCATCGCCAAGAAGTTGGGTGCAATTATGTCAGACCTGCCAAGTTAGTCATCTGTATCTCTTACCAAGCCTTCTACAAGTTCTAGCAAGTCATTTAAACAGTAGGGAGCTTGACTTGTCTTATATCATCAGTTCTTCTCAAACCTTGCCAGTTTCTCTGATTCGTGACCTTTATGACAGGCAACCGACCTGCGACATTATTGTTTTTTATGGCGCTAGTGAATTAAGTTTTATCAGCTGGTGTAAGGGCAGAGAGATTTTAGACAATCCCAATTTAGTTGGTCGAGCTTTTAAAAATGTTCAAATAAAGCTGAAAAACAATAAAATTTATGTTACGACTCCTTATGCAGCTGTCGGAGTAAGATGCCCTTATACTGTAGAAGACTATGGTCATTTTTCAAAAGCAGGATTAATTTTGGAAGGGCGACCATCTGATTGGGTTAATTATGCTGGAACCAAGTTGCATTTGCCAACTATCAGACAAAAACTACTCTCTTGTTCTTTCGTAAAAGATGCCTTTTGTCTCAAGTTGAGCAGTCATCTGGCTGGTGATGAAGTGCATGCCTTTCTTGTTTTAAAAGACAGTATATCTTTATCGGAAGCTAAGAAGTCGATTGCTAGTGTTTTACTAGCCACTGAGCAGCCCAAGTACTGGCATACAATCGATGCCATTCCCTTGATGGATAGTTCTAAGGTAGATGTTCAGCATTTGAAAAAGCTCTGTCAAAAAAGGACTCATTAATCTCAAGTTGCGTAGAGCACTTGGGATTTTTTTGTGATCTCACTTGTGGTGACATCAATTCTATACTAAAATATAGAAGTACAATTACAAAAGGAGACTGCCATGCCGACAGAATATGAAAAAATGATTGCGGGTGAGTTTTATAAGCCTAGCGACCCTGAGTTACGTGCCCTAGCAGCTAAATCTAGAGAAAAGCAAATGGCCTTTAATGCTGAACCTGACCGTCTCAAGAGGGCGGAGATTGTCAAATCTTGGTTTGGTTCGACTGGTGAGAATCTTGCCATGAATCCTCAGTTCGTTACGGATTACGGTGTTAATATACATATCGGTGAAAATTTCTATTCCAACTGGAACTTGACCATGCTGGATATCTGTCCTATCACGATTGGTGACAATGCTATGATTGGCCCTAATTGTCAGTTTTTGACGCCTTTGCATCCGCTTGATCCAACCGAGCGTAATTCAGGCATTGAATATGGAGCACCTATTACCATTGGCGATAATTTCTGGGCTGGTGGAGGTGTTATCATCCTTCCAGGCGTGACTTTGGGGAATAATGTAGTGGCTGGAGCAGGATCAGTCGTCACCAAGTCCTTTGGCGATAATGTGGTTCTTGGTGGAAATCCGGCGCGTGTGATTAAGGAAATTCCTGTCACAAAAGATTACGTAAAGTAACTCAAGGATTTTAAGTCCTTGAGTTTTTTTGTCATTTGATTAAAGTGATATTGACATTGGGGTAAAATTCTCCTATACTTAATACGCTAGTTAACTAACAATATAATTAAGGAGTAGACTTTTGGACCATTTTGGACGTTTGTTAAAACAAGCCAATAATAACATGATGCGCCACTTTGACCAGTTCGCCAAGCGATTTGGTTTGACGGGAAATCAGATGGCTGTCATTGATTTTTTAATGAATCATGCGGAAGAAGAAATCTTTCAGAGGGATATTGAGCATGAATTCAACATTCAGCGTTCGACAACAACGGTCCTCTTACAGCGGATGGAGAAAAAATGTCTGATCGAACGTCATACCTCATCGAAAGATGCTAGGCAAAAAGCAGTTACGCTAACCGATAAGGCAGTTAAGATTGCTTCTGCCTGTCAAACCTATCTTCGGGCAGAAGAGGAAGAGTTTGCCCAACAATTTTCGGCTGAAGAAAGAGAAATCTTTCTCAACATCTTACAACACTACCGTAATCTTTAATCGTTATCAGAGGAGAAATACTTATGTCATATGAAAAAATCTCCACTAAGATCTTGTCTGCCATCTTTGCGACAGGTGTCCTTTCCTTTTGTGGAGTGGCTGGTGAAACAGCCATGAACATTACCTTCCCAATTTTGATGAAGGAATTTTCAGTAACAACATCAACCGTTCAGTGGGTCACAACCATCTACCTATTAGTCGTTGCTTGCGTGGTGCCCTTATCAGCTTACCTCAAGCGTTCCTTTAAGATGAAATCAATCTTTTTGGTCGCCAATCTTTTGTCAGTCTTGGGGGTCCTTATCGACTTTATAGCCCCTAACTTTGGCTTTGTCGTCCTAGGCCGCTTGGTACAAGGTATGGGGGTTGGATTTGCCCTTCCTCTTATGTTTAACATCATTTTGGAGCGGGTACCAAGTCGTAAGATTGGTCTTATGATGGGGGTTGGTACACTAATTACCGCAGTTGCACCAGCCATTGGCCCAACTGTCGGTGGTCTTCTAACAGCACACTTTGGTTGGCGGTCTATTTTCCTTGTTCAGTTTCCTATTCTCTTGGCTTCACTGATTGCAGGGCTTCGTTCGATTGAGCAAAAGAGTGAGGTTAAACGTGAATCCTTTGATATTCTTAGCCTGTTTGCCATCATTTTTCTTTTCTTGGGCTTGATTCTAGGCCTTCACGGGATGGCAGATCATGCTTTTCTTAGTTTCTCAGTACTTGGCTGGCTTGTCCTTGGTATTTTGGGGCTGGTCCTTCTGGTTTGGCGCTCTATGAAATTGGAAAATCCAATCATTAATCTCGCTATTCTGAAGAATCCTCGCCTTACTGGGCATATCGCTGCTTTCTTTACCTTGCAATTGGGATCGCTCGGTATGAGCTTTATCTTACCTAACTATGTGCAATTGGTTAACCACTCTAATACAACTCTCGCTGCTTTGATGATTCTTCCCGGTGCTATCATTGGTGCTGGATTTGCTCCCTTCTCAGGTATCATTCTTGATAAGATGGGAGCACGTAAACCAATATTGATTGGGGCCAGTCTAATCGTCCTTGCTCAGCTGCTCTTTACCCTGTTTGGTCTCTCGCTTTCAAATACCTTGATTCTTGTCTTTTACATGATTTTCATGACGGGACTAGGAGTGGCCTTTGGTAATATTATGACTAACGGACAAAAGCAATTACCACTGGACCAACGAGCTGATGCCAATGCGATTTTTAATACCCTCCAACAATTTGCAGGAGCAGTAGGAACAACGCTTGCTTCTCTCATTGTTGCCTTAAGTCAAACCAATCATAAGATTGACTTTGCTCAAGCAACAGCTCAGGGGAGCCAAAATGGGTTTAGAGTTCTCCTTGTTTTAGCAGTATTCCAACTGATTGTACTTGTGAGCGTCGTCAAAAAGAACGATTAATCATTAGATTGAAGCAAGGGAAGATGATACGTACCGTGTCAAGATGCTTTCCTTGCTTTTTCTTTTTCCAAATCAAATACTAATTTTACTGCAAATTTTAGTGTTAATTTAAGGATTATGACTTATAATAAGCTTAAAGAAAAAACGAGCTTTCGTTGTAGATACGAGGAGGAAGGGAAGACAATGTCATTACTAAAGAAAATTCACCCCGAGCAGCCACTCAAGGAACTGAGATGGTTTGATATTGGTATGGTAACGCTCATCATGTTTGGACAGTTTATCGTGCGTTCGACCCAGATGTATATGGCTAGTCTGTCGCCAACCATTTCCACAACAATGAGTGAAACAGCGACAAATACGGTTAGCAAAGGAGCAGCCTACTCAAGTAATTTCAGCTTACAACTGATTCTTTTGTCCTTGGCCCTCGTCTATCTTTGGATCCGTCATTTTGACTTCAAGCAACTGCCTATCCGTCTAAAGTGTTCTGTCCTATTTTGGGTACCTTTAATTTTCGCTATCATGGGCCTCTTGGCCGATATGGTCAGCACGCTGTCAGGTCAGTATAATTACTTTAGCCCTCAAGTTTTAGCCTTTATTAGTCCTATGGCTGTGATTAATAAGTTTCTGGCCTTGTCACCTATGGCTATTACCTACGGATTGCTTAACGGTTTCTACGAGGAATTTTTCTTCCTAGGACTCTTGACCTCAGTGAAGGACAAGTATAAGTGGTGGGTCTTGCTCTTTTCAACCCTTGTCCGTGTGTCCTTCCATACCTATCAGGGTATGCTATGGGCTCTGGTTATCGGTGTGGTATTTGGTCTACTCTATTATTTTCTTTATAAATATAAGGTCAAAAACCTGCTTCCATTCTTCCTAGTCCATGCCTTGGCTGATATGTTTGGCTCAAGTCTCATTTATCTCTTGGTTAATTGGAATTATTAGCAAAACAACTCCCTTCGTTGCGTGTACGAGGGGAGTTTCCTTTTATTATGTGACTTAAGTCCGTTTCACTCCGAAGGTGCAAAACAAATAAACCACACGTCTATGATTGTTAGATGTATCTTAATTAGCTTAGTATTATCGCTTTTAATTTAATAGTTCTTGGAAGAATTTTTCTACCTCAGGATGAAGATTATTTTCCTTAAGTGTAACTAGTGAAACATAAAGCGACATGCGTTCCTCTTTAACCATTGGGATAGAAATTAAATCTTTGTCTTCCTTTGTTATAGCGATTTCAGAAAGAAGACTGATACCAATTTTTTTACGAAGAAGTTGCTTAAGCAAATTAATATCATCTGTTTGAAAGAATGGTGTAGCAGCATGATGATATTGATCATTCAAATATTGAAAAGCTTTTAGATGAACAAAATGTTCGTCTAAAATAATAAAATTTTCATTTAGAACGTCAGAGAAAGCGATAGCTTCCTTATCTGTTAATGAGTGGCCTGATGGTAGAATATAATAAAGATTACTTGTCATAAGAGTTTTAACTGAAAATCGTTTATCGATAATCGGTTCTAAGCTTCCAATAAAACTGGCATCTAGCTCTCCCTTAGACAAGAGGTTTAGAAGTTCAGTAGAACCTTCTTGTATAGGGTGAATATTTCGAAGTGCTGAGACATTTTCAATAAAAGCAGGCTCTTTACGAACAAGATAGTCAATAATAAGAGGTGGAAACCCAATTGTATCATAGGGAGAAATGCTTCGAAGTATTTCTTTTTGGGCACCTTGTATTTCTGGAAGAGCTTTCTTTACATGTCGTAACAATATATCACCTTGTGGAGTTAGCTTAAATGTCCTATGTGAAGGATCATGCACAAGTAATTGGCAATGAAACTCCTTTTCTAAACGTTTAATGGCATAAGAAATAGATGGTTGACTCACCCCGTTTTTTCGAGCTACTTCAGTGAAAGATTGCAGGTTGCTTAGGTCATAAAAATAGTATAAGTCTTTAAGATTCATAAAATCACACTTTCAAAAAATTGTTAAAAAGAGTTACATAGACAAGGCTAGATGAGACGATAAGTAAATATTATCCGTAGTGATGTGTTTGACTATAACTTTTTTATTGAGTTAGAATATGATGATGAGTCAGTAGATGATTATAGGTTATCAAGAATATCTTCAAAAATAGCTAGGATTTTCTCCCTTTTATCAACAGGAACTTGTTTCAGCTTCATGTTAACTCTTTTCAATGAGAGATTATCAGTTTGGTCAGTGGTGGACTCGAGGCTATTGAAATTGAAAAAGTCCTCAGGTGTCAAGTTTAAGGCGACAATCACTTTTTCTAGACTGTGAATGGTCAGATTCACATTTTGGTTTTCTAATTGATTGATATACTTGAGTCCGAGTCCTGCCTGTTCCGAAAGTTCCTCCTGGCTCATTTTGTTTTGTTTACGAAAATATTTCACTTTTTGTGAAATATATTTTTGTAGAAAATTATTAGTTGTCATATAAACAGAATACAAGTTTTAAATGACAAAAATAACTTTTTAAACAATACAAAGTATACTATAAAATCCATATTATTGTTTATTAGTTCAATATGCTAGTCTCTATTAGTACCATCACAATTGTTGCTACTATACAGCCTGTAAAACAAATGTGTTATACGGTTAGGCACAGATAAAGTGGTTGTCCATTTGTATCTGGAGGAAAGATGATAACTGGTTGTATAGTTGATTCTGTCATAATTCTTTTTGCCCATTATAACATAAAAGAAATGAGTGGACACTATGAAGTACATTGTTCTTTAAAACGACTATTTAAGTAGTATAATAGAAGTAAAAAGGAGGTTGCACTATGACTGCACATGATATTTTAAACAATCCTTTCCTCAATAAAGGTACTGCCTTTACCTTAGAGGAGCGAAAGGATCTAGGTCTTATTGGTTTACTGCCACCGTATGTTCAAACGATTGAAGAACAAGCAGCGCAAACTTATGCGCAAATGCAAACAAAAGCCAATGATTTGGAAAAACGTCTTTTCCTAATGGAAATTTTTAATACCAACCGGACTCTTTTCTATTACCTCTTTTCTCAACATTTGGAGGAATTTAATCCAATTGTATACGATCCAACCATTGCAGATACCATTGAAGGCTATAGTGACCTCTTTGTAGATCCCCAATATGCGGGATATCTTGATATCAATCATCCTGAAAATATTGAAGCCACTTTGAAAAATGCTGCTGGGGATCGCGAGATTCGTCTCATTGTTGTAACAGATGCAGAAGGAATTCTTGGAATCGGTGACTGGGGAACAAATGGTGTCGACATTTCTGTTGGGAAATTGATGGTCTACACGGGTGCTGCTGGAATCGATCCTTCTATGGTCCTTCCTTTAGTTATTGATGCAGGGACTAACCGTGAAGAACTTCGTAACAATCCTAATTACTTAGGAAATCGTCACGAACGGGTTCGCGGAGATCGTTACTACGACTTCATTGACCAATTTGTTCAAACAGCAGAACGTCTTTTTCCTAAACTCTACCTTCACTGGGAAGACTTCGGTCGCTTGAATGCTGCTAATATTCTTGAAAAATACCGGAAACAAATTCCAACCTTTAATGATGATATTCAAGGTACAGGAATCGTTACCTTAGGTGGTATCTTTGGTTCACTGGATATTAGTGGTGAAAAATTAACAGATCAAGTTTATCTCTGCTATGGTGGTGGTACTGCGGGCGCAGGAATTGCCTCTCGTGTTCTTCGTGAAATGGTGAGTGAAGGTCTTTCTGAAGAAGAAGCCTATAAACGTTTCTTTATGGTTGATAAACAAGGTCTTCTATTTGATGACATGGATGACCTAACTCCTGAACAAAAACCGTTTGCTAAGAAACGTGCCGACTTTAGTAACGCAGACAAGTTGACTGACCTGCTTGAAGTAGTGAAGACTGTGAAGCCAACCATTCTTGTAGGAACTTCGACTCAACCTAATACCTTCACTAAAGAAATAGTAAAAGCTATGTGTGAAAATACAGAGCGTCCGATGATCTTCCCTTTGTCAAATCCAACCAAACTAGCAGAAGCTAGTGCCAAAGATTTGATTGAATGGTCAGATGGCAAAGCTTTTGTCGCAACAGGAATTCCTACTGATACGGTTTCTTATAAAGGTGTCGACTATGTGATTGGTCAAGCCAATAATGCCTTGATTTACCCAGGTCTTGGTCTAGGTATGCTGGCTTCTGAAGCAAGTCTTTTGACTGATGAAATGATTGGAGCAGCGGCTCATTCATTGAGTGGTATTGTCAATCCAGGGCAACCAGGAGCTCCTGTCTTGCCACCATTCAAGTATGTAGCAGATGTTTCTATTAAAGTAGCAGAAGCAGTCGCTAAAAAAGCACAAGAGCAAGGTCTTGCGCGTGCTAAGGAAACAGATATGGCCAAAGCAGTTCGTGATTTGAAGTGGTATCCAGAGTATAAATAATTCACTGCTGCTACCTATCCTTCGCTAGCGATAGATTTGTATGGGCTGTGGACTTAAGTAATTTAGAAAGGATACCTATGTCACTCTTTTTAACCTTGATTACGAGTATCATTCCGATTATCGCTATCATTGTTTTGGGGTATATTCTTCAGGTGAAGGGATGGTTTGGTGGATGTTGGTTTACGATATTCTTTATATGGAGATGAGGAACGACCTGAAAAAAGTATGCAGGGAATTTTTCGGTCATACCTTATTTTATGAGTGGTTTCTCACTGTTTGCACTGTTAAGTTTAGTTTTTATAATTATATTTCCTATTTCAATAGGAGTTAAAAAGTATTGGCCAGCTCTTTTAGGAGCTAGTCTATATCTTCCAATTGTTTTTTTGGTTTCAAACAGAAAAAAATGGGCCTATTTTAGTCAACTGAATGGAAGGACAATTAAATCTTTAGTATTTGCTTCTGGCCTTGATTGGGAATTAGGTATGGCACCGTTGTCAAATGTAGGAACTGAGAAACATAGCTTTCTACAAGAAAAAGTAGCCTATCTGATCTATGCCTTCACTAATCGTTTCTATTCCTTTAGTGGTCTTAGACAGTATAAACAAAAGTTTAGTCCTATCTGGACACCTCGATATGTTGCCTATCCTCGGGATACTTGGCTTATTTTGGATATGTTAGCAATCTATAGAGTTGATAACCGAGAAGTAAAGAAACTATCGTATTGACTATTGGTTTTAAACAGTATAAACTGACTTTCGGTCTTTTGTACAACTAACGAGAGTCAGTTTAAGTAAGGGATTTAGTTCTGTGTAAAACGGAGCTAAATCCTTTTTATATAGTAAAATCAATAATATTAGTAATTGATTTTACTTTTATTAAAAATATGAGATAATAGTGGCGGACTATACTTAAACAGTAATTTTAGAGGGAGACAATGATGTCAAAACGATTAATTTCAAATCGTCCGAGCGATCTTAAGCCCCTTAAGCAACTTTTCTGGGAAAATGCAGAGAAAGCTCGGATGGGCGACTATTGGAAAGATAAGAAGAGTTACAGAGAGCTTTCCGAAGCGACAGGAATTCCTTCAGGAAGCTTACGGATGCTTTTTATGAACAAGCCTAAGGGAAATATTCCAAAGATTGTAACCATTACTAATGGTCTGGCTAAGGTGACCAAGAAAAATATCACACTTGGGATGCTTTTATCTCAAGACAACCAGCATGAAGTTTTTGAGTTTCCAAGAAAGCCTGACCAGGTCACGCAAAACCTGTGGAATAATATTCGTAAGAAATTACATATCACAGAGGCTATGGATGCTGAAGAAGTCAGAGAACGCATGACGCACTTTGTGGTGTCATCTGGCATGGCACAAACCAACTATAACTTAATCAAGCAAAGAGGGACCGTTTCACTAGATACTCTGGAAAAATTTTCCAAAACTCTAAGAGTTGAGCCTTATGAATTGTTAGCAACGATTAGACGTAAGGAAAATGTGGATAAGATAGCACTGCCAATTCATAGGGAAAATGACAGCGAATCACACATTGATATCGGAAAGCTAAACACCTTTATCAAACTCCAGCCCTACTCACCTAGTGGCCCTGAGGCAGCTTCAGTGGACTTGAGCCCACAAAATCTTTATCGCTATTACTCTAAGGGAAGCGCTGGTGACATGTCCATAAAAACGGCTTATAAGTTTAAGAGACTTGTGGATATTTACGAAGCGGAAAATGGTAGCCTTGACTCTTCAAGCAGAGTCCTAGATGCCAAGAAACTTGAAAAACTCCTTTATAGCGGCATGACGACTGGTTATGCGATTTCAAAAACGGGTTTGATGAATGCGACCAATGGTAATCTCTATATCAAGGGCAAACGTCCCATCGAATCCATGAAGCTAGACCGTGCCTTTGGTTTATATAAACACTTAAAAAGATTGAAAAAGAACCAATAATTCTTTACCTACCAAAAAGCCCAAATCAATATTTTGATTTGGGCTTTTTGGTTGTTTTTTATCTGTACGACGAATAAGAATCATTTTAGTCGATTTTTGGAGTTGTTTTATACTTGATTCGCTCGTCCATTTTCATCAAAGTGATAAGTCACACCTTTGATGGTACGTGTTTGGTTGGTGACTAGTTCACCAGAGTTTTCATCGTAGTAGCGACCGTCTGGTGCAAAGTCTCCTTTAACTTGTTTACCATGATTTGTATCGAAGTAAAGATTTTGCCCATTAATTTGAACGGCACCAGTAGCGGCGGTACCATCACCGTAGAAATAGTGCCAAGCTCCTTCCGTAAAGACAAAGCGATTTTTAACTGCTCTACCAAACTGATCGAAGTAGTAGATTTTACCATCGATGTAATTAATACTATCTTGCCACATGTCACCTAATTGGGTGTACTTATAGGCACCTCCTTGACGGAAGTAATATAAATCACCATTGATTTCATGAAGTCCAAGGACTTTTTCACCTTTCTCGTCAAGATAGTAAGTTAGGCCTTTGTTATCTTTGACAAAACCAGCTTTGATTACCTTACGACCATTATCTTTGTCGTAGTAGTACTCAGGCATGTAAACGCCATCCTGACCAAATACTCCTTTAGCTTGTACTCCTCGATAGTTGAAGAAGACATCTTGTCCATCGATATTTCGAGCTCCCTTGACTGGCTTACCATCTTTACCTAAATAGAACCAATTACCCATGTATTCAACATAACGATTGGTTACAAGATTTCCTGAATTAATATCGTAGAATGCGTAGAGATCACCGTAGGAATCACCATAAGCCCCTTTAACCTGTTGACCATTATTGCGGAAGAAGACTTTTTGACCGTTAATGATTTGAGCTCCAGTAAGGTTGTCTCCATTTGCGTTTTTATAATACCAGTTTCCGTTATCATCGCTATAATAACCATTTGGGTTTGGAACATCCGTACCTACGCCATTTTCATCAAATCGATAGGTCATACCATTAACTGTTAGGGTGGTGTTAGAGACTCGTGTTCCAGAATTAGGATCATAGTAGCGAAGAATACCATTGTCGAGAACAAGCTCTCCTTTAGCTTGACGACCATTGGCGTATAGGTAAACGATTTGACCGTCTATATTGACTTCACCATCTTGAGGACGAATAGCATTCCCATCTTCACCATAGTAGTACCAGCCATCAGCTTCTTGGACATAGCGATTTTTTACGGCTTGACCAGTAATTGGGTCAAAATAATAGCGACGTGTAATATTAGTAGGAGTACCATAACCGTAAGAACGTGGTGAATTTTGACCCTCTTCTAGTAAAATGCTGATTCCCTTTTGTAGGACACCAGTATCAACAGGAGAGGCAGCATCACGTGCTTTAAAATAGTAGATGTTACCATCAATTTCACGTATTCCTGTAAATTTAGAACCATCGTTCTTGATGTAAAAGGTTTGGCCTTTTTTATTCTGAACTAGACCTTCTTTTCGGACCTTTGCACCAGAGTTAGGGTCGTAATAGAAGGTTTGATCTGGATAACTATAAGATTCTCCACTAAAGTCACCTTTGATTTGAACCCCTTTATAATCAAAGAAGACTTCTTGACCGTTGATAGTTTGTTCTCCAGTGAGTGGATAGCCATCTTTACCTAAATAGTACCAATTACCTTGGTATTCAAGGTATCGATTCGTCCATTGTTGCCCAGTATCAACATCGTAGTAACGAAATAGATTATTATTCCTATCGAGTAAAGGCCCCTTAACTTGTTGCCCATTACTGCGGAAATAAACATTTTGGCCATCGATAGTCTGTTCGCCTACGAGTTTCTTTCCATTCGCATCTTTGTAATGCCAGTATCCATGCTTATCGCTGTAGTAATGACCACCAGTGACATTTGTTTCACTGTTCGAAGTTTCTGTAGATGTAGCTGTCTCACTGGCAGCTCGGTCTGTAATTACAGCTTCACGTGTTTGAGCTTTGGCTGATTCTGCAGGAGCTTGGCTAGTAGTTGTTGAAGCTATTTCACTGGTAGTTTCAGAACTTGCAACAGAAGTTGTGGCTTGTTCTGAGACATTTGTGGTGTTTTCAGTGCTGGCGGCATTTTCAGTAGTAGCCGGAGCCTCGACAACCTTTGTTTCGACAAGGTCTGCTGTCGTTTCCACGTTGGCAGTGGTAGCAGCAGTCGTATCAAGGTTTGATGAGCTGTCAGCTTTAGCTTCCTCAGCGAAAGCAGGTCTTGCGATGATGGCAAAACTTGCAAGGGCAGTTGCACATGAAAATGCAAGTAGACGTTTTTTGGACGGTTGTCCAGCAAAATTAGAATGTACTTTCATAATTTTTCCTCCTTTTTCCTAAATCCTATTATAACTTAATTTAATCGTGTTTCAATAGAATTTAAGACATTTAGCCTAAAATAAGAAAAGGCTTACACAACTCTTTATTGGGAAAATTTTTCACAGTTTTTTCCTCCAATGGTTCTTAAACGCAAAAAAAATCCAGGACCTGAGCCCTGAATTTAGGAGATTATGAAAAAGAAAAGTTTTAGGATGGTTATAGTATATAAAGCAAAGCCTAAAGTTTTCTTAAAGTAGAAGATGAGTATTTTTAAAAATTAACTATTGACCGTCTGACCATCCTATGCCAAAGGAATTATCATTGGGAACAACGTAATCATTAAGATTCATACCTGTTTGACTGTTATAGCCATTTCTATCAAAGAAACTGTGATATTCGGGTCCATCTTCAGGATTTCCGGATTTTTTCTCAAAGACATTTTCTCCAGTAAGCTTGTTATAGCCATTTGCATCAATATTACTAAGGTATTCAGTTTGTTTTTCACTAGATGCAGTGTTAGTATTACTTTCAATAGTCGAGCTGGGAACAGTGCTTGCATTCTTTTGAGATGTCTGTGTTGTTGTGCTAGTTTGAGTGCTAGTTTCTGAGCTATTAGAAGTTTGAGCTTTTTGACTAGTTTCGCTTGTCGTCCCATCTTTAATCTCAATCAACTTTTGATAAATCTTTTGAGTTAGATCATTTTGTTGTGTGGCAGTCAATCTTCCAGAAGTTCGAATGATAATCGTACCATAAACATAATGAGATCCAGGATTTAACATGGCTGGAAGGCCATCGAAAGCACTTAAATAGCCATTTCGTTTTTTGGCGTCTTCTGTAGTTTTATAGACCTCAATATTGCCACCAGCATCAGTCCCTTTAGTTACAATATCCTTTCCTTCAATAGTGTCTGTAACTAAGCTATCGGTAAAATAGATGGATGCTGTGTAGCTACCTTGTTTATTCAATCCTTTATTTGGGTCATTGTCTTCAGTGACCGACTGAACTCCTGTGATGGTATCAATTTCTTTAAGTCTACTTTCAATAAAGCTGCTAGAAGGATTGGTTATTTGCTTTAACTGTTTAACACTTGTTTCGTACTTTTTATTTAAATCATCAAGTTTTTTGATTCCAGTTGTATAATCTAACGGTTTTTTAAGTGCTTTTATCTGTTTGTTAATATCACTTGTTGACTTTTCAATCTTAGGAATTTTTCGTTTTGCCTTCTCAGCAGCAGTGACTTCAGTCTTTAATTCAGATGAAAGGTTTTCATCTAGGGGCTTTTCTTTACTACTAAGGAGTTGATTTGCTGTCTTTATTTTATCCTCTAAACTATTATTCTGTTTTTTGATCTTTTGAGATATAGCGTTGAATGAGTTGACTGCCCTTTGATGAGGAGCAAAGGCTAAAAAATAGTAAGCAGCAATAAGACAGAGAATCGGAATAAGTCCCCAAAGGGCATTTTTCTTGAGTTTATTTTTCAATGAATTACCTCCCAAATAAGTGTTTTATTTAAAAAACATTGTTTTAATTATTCTAAATACTATATATTTTATTATACTTGAATTTTATAATAATAGGAATCTTTTTTTTCGCTTTACCGATAAAGTATAGTTTTATGTAATTAAACGCAAAAAAAATCCAGGACCTAAGCCCTGAATTTAGGAGATTATGAAAAAGAAAAGTTTTAGGATGGTTATAGTATATAAAGCAAAGCCTAAAGTTTTCTTAAAGTAGAAGATGAGTATTTTCGTGATTTACAAAGAAAGTTGCTGTTAGCTAACTAAAAAATTTAGTAAAGATTATGGTCTATAAACTAAGATGTCATAACTTGTATTCATTTACTAAAAAAGCAGTAAAACCTAAAGAAGCAAGGCTTCTAATTTAGTGATTATTCTGTCCATTCTGACAATAGATGCTTAAATTGTCCCCATACAGTTTGTGAAAGAGCTACTTTTCTTCAAAAGTTATCCTGTGTAAAATAAGGGTCATAAAAACATATGAGGTGATTGCTATGACAAATCGTTACGACTTAAATAAAAATTTGGCACAGATGCTTAAGGGAGGCGTCATCATGGACGTTCAAAATCCTGAGCAAGCACGTATTGCAGAAGCAGCTGGAGCAGCTGCGGTTATGGCCTTGGAACGTATTCCAGCTGATATTCGTGCGGTTGGCGGGGTGTCACGTATGAGCGACCCTAAGATGATTAAGGAAATTCAGGAAGCTGTCAGTATTCCAGTTATGGCCAAGGTGCGTATCGGTCATTTTGTGGAAGCACAGATTTTGCAAGCGATTGAGATTGATTATATCGATGAGAGTGAAGTATTAACACCTGCCGATGATCTTATTCATGTGGATAAAACCAAGTTTGATGTGCCTTTCGTCTGCGGAGCCAAGGACCTCGGTGAAGCCCTTCGTCGTATTTCTGAGGGGGCATCAATGATTCGTACCAAAGGTGAACCGGGTACTGGTGATATTGTCCAAGCAGTTCACCACTTACGACTCATGAATCAAGAGATTCGTCGCATTCAAAATCTCAGAGAAGACGAGCTATACATTACTGCCAAAGACTTACAGGTGCCGATTGACTTAGTCCGTTATGTCCATGAGCATGGCAAGTTGCCAGTTGTCAATTTTGCGGCTGGTGGTGTAGCGACGCCTGCCGATGCTGCGCTTATGATGCAGTTGGGTGCTGAAGGTGTCTTTGTTGGTTCAGGTATTTTCAAGTCTGGCGATCCTAAAAAACGTGCGGAAGCTATTGTCAAGGCGGTGACTAACTTTGATCGTCCTGATATTTTGGCGCAAGTGTCAGAAGATTTGGGTGAAGCCATGGTTGGTATCAATAAGGATGAGATTGAAATCTTGATGGCAGAACGAGGAAAATAGATGACAAAAATCGGAATACTGGCTCTTCAAGGTGCTTTTGCGGAACATGAGCAGGTTTTAAATTCCCTTAGTGTCCAAACGGTGCAAATCAGAAATCGGCAAGATTGGGAAACTCACTCTGACTTAGACGGGCTCATCCTACCGGGTGGCGAGTCGACAGTCATGGGGAAACTTTTGCATGATTTAGACTTGTTTGAGCCGATTAAGGCGAAAATCGAGAAAGACTTACCTGTTTTTGGGACCTGTGCAGGTCTGATTTTGTTGGCCAAAACCATAGTAGGCGACCAAACAAAACATTTGGCAAGTATGGACATCAGTGTCGCACGCAATGCCTATGGTCGTCAGCTGGGCAGTTTTGTCACCAATGCTGACTTTAAGGGAATTGGTGAGATTCCCATGGTCTTTATTCGTGGACCAATCATTGAAACCGTTGGACCAGAAGTTCAAGTTTTATCTCAGGTCAAGGGAGCCATCGTGGCAGCCAAGGAAAAAAATATGCTTGTCACCTCATTTCATCCAGAATTAACAGGTGACACAAGGGTCCATGCCTATTTTCTAGAGATGGTGGCTCAGGGCAAACAAGACAAACTATAATGCTAAACTCTTCATATGATTACTCTTCCACGCAAAAAAATCCAGGACCTATGCCCTGGATTTAGGAGATTATGAAAAAGAAAAGTTTTAGGATGGTTATAGTATATAAACGAAACCCTAAAGTTTCCTTAAAGTAGAGAAGAATTTATGAAAAATAGGTAAAAAGGAAGTTTGCAGTTGGTCGACTTAGTCCCTCGAAAAACGTTCTTGATATTTTTTATTGAAAAACCATTGTAAATCAACACGAGGCTTATCCTCTAATTTATTCACTATGGGAGTAATTATTTCATCAATATAGTGTTGGGCTTCCCTCTGTCTTTCTTCACTATCATCGTAAATATCCTTTCCCTTGTCAGGTCTTTGATAATAGTAAGTATAAAATTTACCATTATCACTAAAATAATAAGTTCGATAATTTTCTTGAGGAGTTCCTTTAGGAATAAGTGCATACTGAATAGAATTGCTATCAGGAGCCTGAGTTAGAATGGTCCCTTCTCCATTTATAATTGAATTATTACCATCTGTATCATACCTTAATCCTTTAATGTTTGGGTCATCTATTGAATCTAGATTATCCAAAATCATCACCATTTCAGGATTAGTATTTTTGGCGTGTGGTAAATGCTTTGCATAATAAATAAAATAGGTTGATAAGTTATTATTGATGTAAATCATCCCTCCTAAAAAAAGGATGATGATTATTCCCAAACTGGCAATGAATAGCTTGATGATAGATTTGTGATGCATAGACTATCTCCTACGTTTCTTTATTGATTTTTTCTTTGGAGTAAATGCTTTTTTTATTGTTTTCACAATTTTTTTGACAGCCTTCTTGACTGATTTAGGTCCTGTTTTAGTGACAAAGGTTTTAGTGGCATTCCAAGCTTTTGTGGTCGTTTTCTTGATAGACTGTACCACATTGATAAATTTATTGTTTACTTTCTTAGCTGTGTTAACTACAGGTTTAATGATTTTTTTATTAATAGTTTTAGGTACTGTTTTAGTGACAAAGGTTTTAGTGGCATTCCAAGCTTTTGTGGTCGTTTTCTTGATAGACTGTACCACATTGATAAATTTATTGTTTACTTTCTTAGCTGTGTTAACTACAGGTTTAATGATTTTTTTATTAATAGTTTTAGGTACTGTTTTAGTGACAAGAGTTTTAGTAGCATTCCAAACTTTTGTGGATGTCTTCTTGACAGACTGTATCACAGGTTTGATAAATTTATTATTTATTTTTTGAACTTTGTTAACTACAGGTTTAATGACTTTTTTGTTAACAGTTTTAGCCACTGCGGAAGCAGTTGTCTTTAGTGGATGTTTTAGAAATTTGTCAATGTTCCCATCATAAAGAACCGTATCAAGTTTATGAATGTTCTTTCCAATATCCTTATTTTTCCCTTTAAAGACAGAGTAAAATAAGGCGCCTACCCCACCTACTGTTAGAAAAGCTGAGACAATCTCCATAAAGGAGGCTAGTTGCGCTTCTCCCTTATCTTTCCCTTGATTTTTCCCATAAACTTCTAAAAAAAGCTCTTTGCGTTTACTATCTAAATCTTTCTGTCCATAATACTTTAAGATACGCTCATCGAGGGGTAAATCTTTGTAGTCAGGATGTCTAGCTAAAATAATGGCATCCATATCAGTAAAAATATCTGTTTCAGGCATTGAGGTTAACAAATCTCCGACCAATGAATTCTGTTGAAGAATGTTATTCCTCTTATTGTCATTATTGTAAATCTCAAATAATGGATTTGAACCTAGAAAAGAAGGATATAGAAGTGAACGAGAGGACACATATTTCATGGCTTCATCAGAAAATTTTTGTTGTTCTAAAGAAGCTAGCGTTGTCATAACATGTGCAAAATCGATTTTACCGTCAGAATGGTTTTTCCGTATTGTTGTTTTTACATTATCTGGAATATCGAGTGTCGTTCCTTTATACGTGTTATAAAGGTTTTGTAGAAAGTCTTCACGATATGAAGGAGAAGCTAGCGTTAAGGCAATATCTCTATTTATAGCATTTGTATTATTGCCATTTTTCTTCTTGGCCTCCTCCCCAATTTTTTTAATAAAAGCAATCAAGTCGGTCTGTTGAGGACCATCTTCGAGAGTGTTAATAATTCCTGTATTAATACCAAACCAATCTTTCTCCTTAGAAACTGAGTTTTTCTTTGGTATTTGTGTTTCTATAGAGGAGCTCTCTTTCACTGAAGGTTGTGTTGTAATTGTTGGATGTGGAAGAGTTCCCGTATAGGTCGGCGATACTGTTCTTGTGATGACTTGCCCTGACCCAAAGTTTGGCTTGGCATAGGTATAAAGTCTTGATACAACATTGTTTTGTCGCTGATAAGTTGGGGTTATAGTAACCTTCGGAGAAGACTTCTGAGTAGGCTTTTTAGGTGTATTATCTTTCTGAGGAGTTGGAGCTGGTTTAGGAACCACTTTATTGTTGTGGTATAAGATAATAGGGGTAAGAATTGCTTGAGGCTTCTCAACTTTTTTAGGAGCGATTGGTTTTGCCATAAAAGCAGGTGCTGTTGGTGGTGTTGGAGGATTTAAAATGCCGCCTTTAACCTTAACATCTGAGTTAAACGCAAACCAATCCGCAAAGCCATTGGAATTTCCAAAATGAAAACGGATCCTCTCAGTTGATTTTCCGACAATAGCTCCGATGTAAGCATCTGGACTAGTTTCACTATCCCAATCGCTAGCTAAGGATGCTTGAGGAACAGAACTATAATTTAATGCATAATTATCTTGAACAGTAATAGTTGAACCATTAATGGGGATAAATCTTCCGTTGTAGTTCCCAACAAATTCTCCCTCACCATTCAGGGAATTGATGCTGGCAAAACTAGTTAAAGCGTAATTGTCTTTAGTAGGCAAAATTTCTTTACCAGCGGCATCATAGAACTGGACTGTCATCTCCATCTCAAAGGAACTTTGAGTAACGCCATCTTTGTTGTAGATATGCGTATAAGAAGTGACAGTAGGGTCATCAATAGCTTGAAAAATCACCTTACCAGAATAGTGGGTCGTATCAATGAGACGATAAGTAAAACGAACTCTTTTTAATTGATAACCCGAAAAACTTGAGTGCTCAAGGTTAGAATAATCTACCACGACGGTATCGCCAATATCCATCAAGGCAGTATTCCATCTTCCTGTTGTGATAACGGTTTGACCTGGTGCATAGGCAGTAACCGTCCCAGGATCCATCCAACCGTGACTATCCTTAACGACCGTCTCTAAAATCTCATCAGGAATAATATTACCCGTAAAGGTCTGAGTGGCATTTGGCTCGGAACGAAAAATGAGGTTCTGAGCTAAAACTTCAGGAAGGTACCCCGTTTTGTTGGTGTTTCCTAAAGCAGTATTGTAATCTTCATCATAACGGGCTTTAGCCAGATTATATGTTTTTTGATCAATGTTATATTGGTGGACCTTCTTTTGATAATCCTGATATTTAACGAACTCATCCTGATAGTCTTGTTCTTGCTTTTGATAGTTTTAATAATCTTGTTCGGCCTTTTGATAAGCGGACTTTGCTTCTCGGTACTCTTTGGTGACCTCGTTGACCATTTCTATCTGCTCAGTATAATCAGCCTGAGCTTCTTGAGTTGTATCGAAGGTTTCCTCTTTGGTTTCAAGAGCAGTGATACCTTCAGTAACTGCTTCAGAGATGGCTTGATTCAATTGGCTACTATCAGTATAATTGTGTGATGTTTCAGCCGTTGTTGCTTCATCTGTTGTCGCCACAGCATCTGTGGCAGGTGTTGTCGGTGGTGTCGTTATTTCTTCAGCCAACACTTGCGGTGTAAGTAATAACAAACTACTGAATAAGCCAATCCCTAAGGATTGGTAATGCTTACGTTTCATAACTCTCCTTTCTAAATTCCTTGTATTATACCATTAATTTTAGAAAGCTTAAAGAATCCTTAACCATAAAGTTATATAACTTTATAGATAGTTTCGTAAGTAAATGCCTCTTTTGACTCTTTATCCCCTTAACGCAGGAATTTTCATTATCCCTTATTCTAGGAGTGTATTAAAAACTAGAAAGAATCATTTGCTTATGGTAAAACAACAAATGGATTTTCAATCTGATAATTTAATGGCTGATTCGCTCCAGATAGAAAATTATCTGAAGTAAGGAAGAAGTTGCCACTTATGTACCGTTCATCTGGGAATTGAAGATGGTATTAGTTCCTATCTGGAGCGCTATCAACTTGCTTCTCCACGGCAGAAATTTAAGATTTTCTATTTTCTACTTGTTACGGTGAGAAGCTCAAGCGATTTTTAGAAGAAATTCGAGGTAAGCAGTATGTTTAGTTGGTTAGAAGCTATTTTTATACTTTGGTCCAACTGGCAAAGGTGAACCGACTTAATGCTTTATTATTGGTTAGCTTTTTAGCTTATCTTTGTTACTAGGGATATAAGCTAGTACGTCAACCGATGATGACCTTTTTTCAGTTGATAAAAGGATGGTTCGATAATAGGGAAACTATTAAGAAGCGTATCCACCATAAAAAAGAAGGCCTGCTGAACCTTTGGAAGCATCATCAAGATATTGACTGAAAATCATCTGGCAAAGACAAGGGGAAGATGATTTGGTCGTTAGTCAAGCAACTTGCTACAGCGATTCCATCTTTCGTAACAATAAATAACTTGGATTGTAAGCAATTTCTCTACATAATATTTCTTCTATAATTGGTGCTAAGAAAATAGCAGAAATCACAGTTTGAATAGAGTGAGTAGAGTTCTCTCCTTTAGTAAGTATAAAGTCATGATAGACAAGATTTAAAGCGTTTACGCAAGTTGTTTGGCTTGCTTTTTTATTTTCTAAAATTATCAATATAGTGTAAGCAAATAATAAGGTTTACGTAAAATATTCGACATATAGGGCTTACTTTGGTTACAAAGGATGCTCATTCGCTCTAATGTATGAGGATTGAAAATAGATGAAAGCGAGGTTTTCTTTGTCATTTAACAAAAAATAAGAGATTTTAAAAAAAGAGCTTTCTAAGATAAAAAGGTATGGGTTACATAGCTTTACCTTGCTTTTCCGTGAGAAATATGACTAGAAGGTTAGTCTTATGAGATTAGGGTTATGCGACTGTAATTGTATTCGCTATTGATATGGCTTATCATATTAGGTGTTAAATGGAAAAAGCATAGAAAGGTGTATGTTATGGAAAAGAAAGTTGGATTTAAACTACACAAGGTTAAGAAAAATTGGGTGACTATCGGAGTTAGTACTCTGTCAATGGTTGCTTTAGCAGGTGGTGCCTTTTTGACAGATCAATCTGCAAAGGCAGATGAGGTGCCAGTTCCTAATCAGGGCGGTTATGAACAATCAGATGCTGGTATTGAATCAAGTGCATCACTGGTTAATCAAAGCTATACGCCAACCTTAACAGAAGATGCTACTTACGTGTCAGCGGTGCCATCAAACTCTGGAAGTCAAATGACTGCAAGATACGAGGCGTCATCATCTTATTCAACAGAAGGCTCATCAGCGTCTGTTATTGGTGCTGGAGTAACTAGTGGTGGAGAGGTTATAAGTACTGGTCAAGGAAGTGTGTCATCAGGTACTTCACAGGCTTCACAAGGTGCACAAGTCACTGAAACACAGACCTCTAATACAACTACACCTGGTTCAGGTTATCAATCAGGTAGCAGTTCTGCATCAGTGAGTGTTAGTTCGTCAAGTTCTTCAAGCTCATCAAGTTCTGCATGGTATTCTTACTCGTCTTCATCATCATGGTCTTCATCATCTGATGCTAGTGGATTTGCGGCATTTACGACGAATTGGCCTGATTTGAATGCTATTAATTTAAATGGTCGTCGTAACACAACAATCACGATTACAGCTTCTGGAACGACTCCAAATGTAACCATTATTTCAAATTCAAATAAATTGATTCCTAATGTGTCAGTGACAAATTCAAATGGTTCAACTCCGAATGTCACTATCATTACCCAAGGAAACAAACAAAATAATTCAGGTTATCAAATCATCTCAGGTGAGACAAAACCAAGTGTAGATTCAAACACTCACAAGTCATCATTTGTCCGTGTAGGTGAAAATCAATGGTATTATTTTGACCAAAACGGCCAAAAAGTGAAAGGTGAACACGTTATCGATGGTAAGACTTATTACTTCCTAGATAACGGTCTTCAAGCTCGTGACTATCTTCTTAAAGGTGGCGACGGCTACACTTATTACTATGATAAAAATGGTGTCAAAGCCATTAATGGTTTCTACGATTTTGCAGGTTACCGCAAAGATGTCCGCTACTTTGATTGCTATGGGCATATGGCAACTGGCCTCGTTGAAATGTCTGGTGTGACCTTCTACTTTGACACGCAAACAGGTATCCAAGCTAAAGACAAATTTATTCGTTTTGCTGACGGTCATATCCGCTACTTCATTCCAGATACTGGTTACATGGCGGTTAACACCTTTGTTCAAAACAAAGAAAACCAAGCTTGGTACTACTTAGACGAACATGGATATGCTGTGACAGGAAAGCGTATCATTAATGGTAAGGAATACTGTTTTGATGCAGAAGGCCGTCAAATCAAAGGTCAATTGGTGAATCAAGGCAGCACAAGTTACTACATTTCTGCTCAAACGGGTGAAATGGCTGTGTCACGCTTTATCTTTGAAAATAACAACTGGTATTATGCTGATGCTTCAGGAAATCTCGTTCAGGGAGCAAAAGTGATTGATGGCAAACAGTATTATTTCAACAAAGATCACAGTCAGCTAAAAGGTGGCTGGGCTGAAGGGCGTTATTATGACGCTGTCACTGGTGAAGCAGCCATCAACCAGTTCATCCAAATGGCAGCTAACCAATGGGCTTACCTCAACCAACAAGGCTACAAGGTAACAGGCCTTCAAACCATTAACGATAAGGTTTATTACTTTGGTAGCAATGGTGCGCAAGTTAAAGGTAAAGTGCTTACTATCAATGGTAAGAAATGTTACTTTGATGCCCACACAGGTGAGAAGGTTGCCAACCGTCTTGTCGAAGTGACACGTGGTTGCTGGTATTATTTCAACGCAGCTGGTCAAGCAGTGACAGGACAACAGGTTGTCAATGGTAAACACCTTTATTTTGACGCTTCAGGTCGTCAAGTGAAAGGTCGCCATGTTTATGTTGGTGGTAAACGTCTCTTTTGTGATGCCAGAACTGGCGAATTGCGACGTGGTCGTTAATATTAATATGATTTAAGAATCTAGAGAACTTTTTCCCTTTCCAATTTCAATTATTAATTTTTCCTATCAAATCTCTAGATTATTAAATAATTCAAAGCCAGCAGTTGCTGGCTTTTGATTTTTCTTGGCGAATGAGGTGATAGCAGTAGCTCTTTTTAGCGGTGTAACAGTTTATACATCAGGAAAAATAGAAAAAAGTCAGCAAACATCGCTGACTTTTTTCAATAACCCGATATAAAATGCGAGCCAAGGTTTTACCTTGTTTCCTCATATCAATAGTATTATGTTTTATCCAAAAAGTCAACTGATTTTTTGAAAATTGATTCAAAGAATTTTTTTAAAGACGTTGAATGATTTATCATCTCACTATTCTCATAATATCTGTTTAATACTTCAGTTCCCTCTTTATATCGTCTCTTATTAAGTTCGTCGGAGCAAATTTTTGAGTGTATATAAAACAAATTAACTAAATCAATAATTTTGGGATACTTAACTAATCCGTTATTGATACCCATTGTATTTGAAAATGATTTGGTAGATGGATAAGGTCTTGGAATCATATCCTCTTTTAAAAATAGATTGATTAAAAATACATCATTATGAGCACAAGAGTTACGGATGTTCTTAATGAATCTGTGTTCCTTAGCATAAAGTTTCTCGTATTTAGGGGTTCTAGATTCAATATAGAACTCTAAAAATTGGACTAACGTTCCAAAATCAATAATTTCCATAAGGACCCAAGATGAAATTTGTGTTCTTTTACGAAACATGTCTAATCGATATTTACTGCTTCTAAAATGTGACAGTACCTCATTGAACTTTTTAGGGAATTTATCTTGAAACTCTTTAACAATTGTATAGCCATCCTCGTTATCATCATCAGTTAGGATTCTCATAAGGTTAGTTCTTGTTGCATGCTCAATGTCTAAACAAAGCATGAGTAGATATTCTCTCAGACGTACATCTAATTTAGCAGTGGCAACGAGATGATCAAATGTTAAATTATCATATCCCCCTTGAGGAAGTTTAGGGAAATTTTTTCTATAACTAGAAATTTTATAATAGTAACTTCTAGTTTTGAGATAGTTTTCAATTTGATCTTCAGTATAGCTACCAGGAGATATATTTTTATCCTCAAGTTTTTGAATAAGATCTTTAAAAGATAATTTGGGTTTCATTATTTCTCCTATTTTTCTCAATACTTACACCCCTATATATTTGAGGTAAGTATGTTCTTAGCAGGTTGTAAGATGAGGTGTGTAATCGTTATCATGGTTAGATTATAGCAAAGAATTTCACGAAAAGAAAACTTTCTTATTTTTTGATAAAAGACCTTTTATATTTCACACAATATAAAATATAAAGTGTTCAAAAATAAAAATTTCTTCGAAAAAGATAATAAGTTGAGATGTGCTAGCCTTATCTCTAATTAAAAGGAAAATTTAAAACTACTCGTTAAAATAAGATGACTTTGGCTTCCGTTGAAAGTTCAGAAACCGACCAAGGAATACTGAACTATCCTATTATAACTGGCTGAAAACGGGCTATAATTCTCAGAAAGACTCAGCTATTTTTGATTAAAGAGTAAGGGTGTTATGGAACTTAATGTCACAAATAAAACAACTTGTGTAAAAATACCAGCCAAGAGTTTTTCGGGCTACCAAACATGGAAAGCGCCATGACCTTCGAATGAGTTAATCACGCAGGTTTTCACAGTTATATTTCAGTATCTCTAGCCAAATCCTTTATTTCATCTTAGAAATGAAGGTTTTTTTATTTAAATTTACATTAATTTTGTAGGCTTGGGAGGAGTTGTTAAAAAGTCCCTAGCCTAATGATTATCGTTAGTTATGTCATCTCCGGTTTAGGAGTTACCTCATTTAGACCACCTTTCTGAGAAAAGAAAGGTGCCTACATTAAGCTGACATTATAGTTGTGTAATTGTATTCCCTTGTCAAATAGCTTATGATAGAAATATTATAAGGGAAAAAGGTTATATATTATGGAACAAAAAGTACGCTTTAAACTGCATAAAGTGAAGAAGAATTGGGTAACGATTGGGGTAACAGCACTCTCAATGGTTACCGTTGCTGGTGGCACTTTGTTGGAAGACCAACAGGTTCAGGCCGATGAGCAAAATGCTGCGAATCAGTCGGGTGATAGCAGTCAGAATTTGCTTCGAGAAGCGCCTGCCACAACTAATGATTCAGCAACTACGGTAGCACCAACTATCTCAGCAGATGCCAATACTGCTAGCGTCAACATTCCTGTCGCAGATGCGACTAACACGACAACAGCTGCCACAGATAGAGCAGCGGCACCTACTACAACTGCAGCGACAGTTGATACTAACTCAGGTCAAGCAGCACCAAGTACAAATGTGCAAGCAGCTGCGGCTGATACGAGTGCTACACCTACAGATACAAATAATGCGACTGCAACAGCTACTACAGATCGTGCAGCAACAACTGATACGGCAAATACAGAAGCTCGTACACCTAGTCGTCGTGCCTTGGCAGAAACTCGTGAAGCCAACACCAACACAGCGACTGGTATCCAATGGATTAACGGCAAACAATACTATGTCAATAGTGACGGTAGTGTGCGTAAGAACTTCATCTTTGAGCAAGATGGTAAGTCATATTACTTTGATGCTGAAACAGGGGCTCTTGCGACCAAGTCACAGGATGAATTTTCAACAGAACCTATCAAGGCAGCTGTGGATTTTTCATCTGGAAATCAGCTCTACAAAAACGATAACAAGTCTTTGGACCAACTCGACACCTTCATCACAGCGGATGCCTGGTACCGTCCAAAGAGTATTCTCAAGGATGGTAAGACTTGGACAGCTTCAACTGAAGCGGACAAACGTCCTCTCTTGATGGTTTGGTGGCCTGATAAATCGACTCAGGTTAACTACCTTAACTACATGCAAAATCAAGGTCTTGGTGCAGGTTCATTTTCAACCAACTCTAGCCAGGAAAGTCTAAATCTAGCTGCTAAAGTGGTTCAGACTAAGATTGAAGAACGTATTGCGCGTGAAGGCAATACCAACTGGTTGCGTACAAGTATTGATCAGTTCATCAAGACTCAGCCAGGTTGGAATAGTAGCACTGAAAATAGTTCATACGACCACTTGCAAGGCGGACAGTTGCTCTTTAACAATAGTAAGGGTGATACTGGTAACCGTACTAGCTACGCCAACTCTGATTATCGTTTGCTTAACCGCACACCGACTAATCAGACGGGTACACGTAAGTACTTCAAGGATAATTCTATCGGTGGTCTTGAGTTCTTGCTTGCCAACGATATTGATAACTCAAACCCAGCTGTTCAGGCGGAGCAACTTAACTGGCTCCACTTTATGATGAATATCGGAAGCATCATGGCCAACGATCCAACAGCCAACTTTGACGGTTTGCGTGTCGATGCCTTGGACAATGTGGATGCTGACCTTCTCCAAATCGCTTCAGATTACTTCAAAGCAGCCTATGGTGTTGACAAGTCTGAAGCCAATGCGATCAAACACTTGTCATACTTGGAAGCCTGGTCTGCCAACGACCCATATTACAACAAGGACACTAAGGGGGCACAACTGCCGATTGATAATGCCCTTCGTAATGCTCTTACCAACCTTTTGATGCGTGATAAAAACACACGTATGCAGCTTGGGGACATGACTGCTTTTATGAATAGTAGTTTGAATCCACGTGGTGCTAACGATAAGAACGGTGAACGTATGGCCAACTATATTTTCACCCGTGCCCACGATACAGAAGCGCAAACCATTATCCAACGTATCATCCGTGATCGTATCAATCCAAATCTGTTTGGTTACAATTTCACCCGTGATGAAATCAAGAAGGCCTTCGAGATTTACAATGAGGATATCAATACAGCTCACAAGACTTATGCGTCATACAACTTGCCATCTGTCTATGCCCTCATGTTGACCAACAAGGACTCTGTAACACGTGTTTATTATGGAGACCTCTACCGTGAGGATGGTCACTACATGGCCAAGAAGACGCCTTACTTTGATGCCATCGATACTCTCTTGCGTGCCCGTATCAAGTATGTGGCCGGTGGTCAAGACATGGAAGTGAAGAAAGTCGGAAATGACGGCCTCTTGACATCTGTTCGTTATGGTAAGGGTGCCAATAACAGCACTGATTGGGGAACTACTGAAACCCGTACGCAAGGGATGGGTGTCATCATGACCAACAACTATGATTTCCGATTGGGTAGTAATGAAACTGTAACGATGAATATGGGTAGAGCCCACCGTAATCAGCTTTACCGTCCATTGCTTTTGACGACTAAGGATGGTCTAGCAACCTACCTCAACGATTCTGATGTGCCTAAAAACCTTCTTAAACGTACCGACTGGAATGGGAACTTGACCTTCAATGCCAATGATATTTTTGGTGTGGAAAATGTGCAAGTATCAGGTTACCTCGGTGTCTGGGTACCAGTCGGAGCTAAGGCTAATCAAGATGCACGTACACAGCCAAGTAATCGTGCCAATAGTGACGGACAAGTTTATAAGTCTTCAGCAGCTCTTGATTCTCAAGTTATGTATGAAGCCTTCTCAAACTTCCAAGCTTTTGCGGACGATCAGCCAGAACTCTACATGAACCGTGTCTTGGCTAAGAACACTGACTTGCTCAAAGCTTGGGGTATTACGTCTGTTGGACTTCCACCACAGTACGTTTCAAGTAAGGATGGTACCTTCCTTGATTCAACGATTGACAATGGTTATGCCTTTGATGACCGTTATGATATGGCCTTGAGTCAAAATAACAAGTACGGCTCACTTGAGGATCTCCTTAACGTCCTTCGAGCTCTTCACAAAGACGGTATTCAAGCCATTGCTGACTGGGTGCCAGACCAAATCTATAACCTTCCTGGTAAAGAAGTAGTTAACGCTACACGTGTAAATGGTTACGGTTATCATCAGGCGGGCTACCAAATTGTTGACCAAGCCTATGTGGCCAATACCCGTACAGATGGTACAGACTATCAAGGCAAGTACGGAGGTGCCTTCCTTGATGAGTTAAAAGCTAAGTACCCATCTATTTTCAATCGTGTACAAATCTCAAATGGTAAGCAGTTACCTACGAATGAAAAGATTACCAAATGGTCTGCTAAGTACTTCAACGGAACCAACATCCTTGGACGAGGCATCAACTTTGTCCTTCGTGATGATAAGACCAACCAGTACTTCAATACTTCAGCCAACAGCCAACTCTTGCCAACACCACTTCGTGATACTGGTGCCATCACAAGCACTCAAGTCTTTCAACGTCGTGGACAAGATGTTTACTTCCTTCGTGATAACCAAGCCGTTAAGAATGAATTTGTTCAAGACGGTAACGGTAACTGGTATTACTTCGGTGGTGACGGTAAGATGACCAAGGGTGCCCAAAACATCAATAACAAGGATTACTATTTCTTTGAGAATGGTATCCAATTGCGTAACGCCCTTCGTCGTGCTAGCAACGGCTATACCTACTATTACGGTCTAGACGGTGCCATGGTTAAGAATGCCTTCGTTGATTTTGATGACAAACATAAGCAGGTTCGTGCCTTTACGACTCAAGGAACAATGGTAGTAGGTAACCTTCATTGGAGTGGTCACCATTTCTACTTTGACCGTGAAACTGGTCTTCAGGCTAAGGATCGCATTGTCCGTACCGATGATGGCAAATTGCATTACTATGCTGCCCAAACAGGTGATATGGGACGCAATGTCTTTGCGACTGATAGCAGCACAGGCAAGCGTTATTACTTCGATGCTGATGGTAACACTGTGACAGGTTCACGTGTCATTGACGGTAAGACTTATTACTTTAACCAAGATGGTAGTGTCGGTACGGCCTACAGCAATCGTGCAGATTCTATTATCTTTGAAAATGGTAAGGCTCGCTACATCACCCCAGCAGGCGAAATCGGACGTAGCATCTTTGTCTATAACCCAGCAACTAAGGCCTGGAACTACTTTGATAAAGAAGGTAACCGTGTGACAGGTCGTCAATACATTGATGGTCACCTCTATTACTTCAAGGAAGATGGTAGCCAAGCTAAGGGCGAAATTATTGAAGAAAATGGCATCAAGTATTACTATGAGCCAGGCTCAGGTATTCTCGCTAGCGGACGCTACCTCCAAGTAGGTGATGACCAGTGGATGTACTTCAAACAAGACGGTTCACTGGCTATCGGCCAAGTTCGTGCTGATCATGGATACCTTAAGTACTTTGATAAAAATGGTATCCAAGTTAAGGGGAAAACTGTTGTCGAAGATGGTAAGACTTATTACTATGATGCCCACAGTGGAGCTCTTGTCACAAGCAGCTTTGCTGAGATTGCACCAAACCAATGGTCTTACTTCAATACTGATGGCCAAGCCCTTAAAGGCAAGTGGACTATCAATGGCAAGGAATACTACTTTGACGAAAATGGTATCCAATACAAAGGCAAGGCCATTAAGGTCGGCAGTCGTTACAAGTACTATGACGAAAACGACGGTCAACCTGTAACCAACCGCTTTGCTCAAATCGAGCCTAACGTCTGGGCTTACTTCGGAGCAGATGGTTATGCCGTAACAGGCGAACAAGTCATCAATGGCCAACACCTTTACTTTGACCAATCAGGTCGCCAAGTTAAAGGTGCCTACGTCACAGTCAACGGCCAACGTCGTTACTACGATGCCAACACTGGCGAATATGTCCCAGGAAGATAAGCGGTAGTAGCTCATGTGACTGACCGGAGAATACACAGCCGAGAATGAGGGAAAATTCTCAAGAAGAAAGATCGTGAAAACGGTCTTTTTTTGTACCCTTATTTCGATTTTTTTCGAAATAGCCTTGACAGTAGTCTATGAAAAGCGTAGAATCTATTTCGAAAAGTATAGAATCTATTTCGAAAAGTATAGAAATAGGTATTCTGACCTAAGTCGTATTGATGCTCTGTTTCAATGAAAGGATAAATCAAATGGAAACATTCCTTTTTATGGCAATTCTTACCATGTTGGTTATCGCCGTCATTAGTTTTATCGTTCTGAAGAAAAGATGGCAATTTTCAATCAAGCTCTTTTTAGTCGGTCTGATTGGTTTTGCCTTACCTGTCATGATGATTGAAGGACCTATTAATGCCCTAGTTCTTTCAAGCTTTGCTCACTCTTTTAAATGGTTCACCATTATTTATGGAGGGCTTATGGCTGGCCTTGTTGAAGAAACAACTCGCTATGTGGTTTTTAAGGTACTTGCAAAGAAAAGAAGTTTGATGACGTCTGATATTGTAGCCTACGGTTTTGGACATGGTCTTAGTGAATTTATCTTGCTTGGAGTGGTGGGCTTACTCACTAACATCATTGTTTTACAGGCCATCCATTCAGGTCAGGCCGGTCAGTTACCTTCACTTCTTGTGAGTCAGGTCAACCAATTAACAGGCTTTGCTGTGCTTATGTCTCTCTTTGAAAGACTAGTTGCCTTGGTGTTACAAGTCTTGCTTACAGCTTGGAATTTTCTGGCAGTCACTAAGCAAAAGCTTTCATTCTATTTCTGGGCGATTATACTCCATGCTGCCATTGATTTTTTGGCAGGTGCTTATCAACTAGGGCTAGTCAGCAATCTCTTACTAATTGAACTTATTTTAGCTATTTATGTGTTAGGTATTGGACTTCTGACACGTCGGATTTGGAGAAAGGAGGAAACTCATGGGCTTATCTGAAACACTAAAAGCTATCTCTGCCCCAGTGAGGAGAGAAATTTTAGACTATCTAAAGTCTGGACCCAAGTCCGCTGGTGAAATCAGCCAGCAGTTTGACTTGGCTCCTGCAACAGTTTCCCATCATTTGTCTACCTTGAAAAAAGCAGGACTTATTGAAGAAGAAAAACAGAAGAATTTTATCTACTACAGTTTGAACTTGACCGTTTTTGAAGAAATTTTAACTTGGATTCAATCACTTGGAGGAAAAGAAGATGAAAAATAATATGCAAAGAGTCATTGGTAATATAGTGATACTTACACCGGTTATTGTCGGACTAGTCTTTTACAAACAACTACCAAATCAGATTGCAATCCACTTTAATGTGGAAGAGCAAGCCAATGGTTTTATGAATCGCAATTTAGCAATTGTTGCACTTCCTTTTCTTGCGTTAATCATATATAATCTCTGTTTTTCATTCTTTAAACAAATAACGATCCCATTCTTAAAAGAGTTTATGCTATGGTTGGTCCCAATTTCTGCTGTGCTTATTCAAGGTCTTATATTGATTGTTGCCTTAGGAGGCCATGTTCAAGTTCGCTTGACTGTGATTTGGTTAGTGGCACTCATTTTTCTAGTGATTGGAAATTATCTTCCTAAAAGAATAGGTCTGGCTACAAAAAATCATAACCAGAGCAGTAAATCAGTAGTGAGAAAGTTGGGATACCTAATGGTTGCGATGAGTCTTGTCTTGCTAATAAGTCTCTGCTTTAATCCCTATACTACAATTATGATTTTAGGCATTTTTATAGTTCTTATCTTGAGTATCTTGTTACCCAATTTTCGCTGTTTAAGAAAATAAAGAGAAGTAATCGTCTGATTACTTCTTTTTGTCCGTTCGTGCATTCGTGGCAGAAGGATATTTTTGTTCTTGAATTTAATATGCTAGATGTGTATAATGATGTCACAGCGAACTATCAAAAGAGGTCGTTGCTCATGACAACACAAACAATTAACCAATTTAATTCACTTGCTCGACCTAATCTTGCTACAGGTTATAGGAGGTAATCTAGATGACAAAAAGCAATAACACGCAAATTACGGATATCTTAAACAATATCTATAATCTGATTGTAAATCCAGAAACAACTGAAAATGAGAGAGAGTTGCTTGTCAAGTTTAAAAATGAAATAGAAGTTGGGAAGAAGGATAATGATGAACTTCTAGCAGAATTATGTAGAGCTATTCAAGTTCTAGCAGTCCGCAATCTTTCTAAAGGCAAATCACTGAGTTCTGGAGTGAGTGACTTGAGTAAGACGCTCACAGAATTCCAAGAAAAATCAGAGCGTAACTTTAATCTAGCAAGAGGATTAACATCACTCGGCAGTTTGTCTTTTAAATGATTTATCTGCTTGTGATGATTAGTAAAATGACAAAAAAGATCAACTAAACCCATTAAGTTGGATTTAGTTGATCTTTTATTGTTCTTATCTTGAGTGTCATAATACCTAATTTTCGCTATTTAAGAAAATAAAAAGAAGTAATCGTCTGATTACTTCTTTTTGTCTCCCAAAAACAGCTTGCTAAAATAAGTGTTCTAATGATATAATACAAGTATATTAATCTAATTTTCTAAGGAGTATCTATGAAAAAGCGTAAGAAAATTATTCTTGGTTCCATAACGGGAGCTTTGGCCTTGGCTCTTGCAGGAGGTGGTTTTTGGGCTTATAAAACCTTTGTTCCACAAGAAACGCCGATTGACAAGAATGCTACGGTAGCCTCAAATTTTTACCAAGCTGTTAACAAGGACTGGCTTCTAAAAACCAAAATTCCTGCTGATTCTCCAAGCATTGATAATTTTTATACTTTAGATGAAGATATCAAAGGAAAGCTAAAGAAGGATATCAAAAATTTAGGGGAGGGCAAGGAAACGTCGGATATTACAGGAATGTCTGAGTTTATCACCTTCTACAAGGCTGCTAGTGATTACAAACAACGTGAGAAAGATGGCCTTGAACCTCTCAAACCTTATCTAAAAGAAATTGAGGATATCAAGGATCTGAATGATTTGGCCAGTAAATCTGCTAGCTTGACTGATAAAGGGATTCCTCTTCCATTTGGTTATGACGTAGGAACTAACGCAGAGAATACCAGCCAAAAACAAATCCAATTGAGTCCCCCAAGTATCTTATTGCCAGATGTGTCTATTTATAAAGATGAGGCGAGCAAGAAACAATATTTGACTCCAATGGAAACAGCCACGCAAAAAGCCTTGGAAATGCTTGGGTATAGCGAGAAAAATAGTAAACGCATTGTCAAAGAAGCACTGGAGTTCGACGAAATCATTGCTAAGTATAGTCTCAGTAACGAAGAGATGTCTGAGAGTAAGAATTTGGTTCATCCTAAAACGGCAGAAGAGATTAATGCCTACTCAGGTTCCTTCAAATTATATGATGTCATCAAAGGCATTATGGGACGTGATTTAGAAACCGTCAATGTCCCTAATACCAAGTATTTTGAGAATTATAGTAAGGTCGTTAATCAGGACAATTTTTCTAAAATAAAATCATGGATCTTGATGCAAGAAGCTATGGCAGCGTCAAATTCTCTGACAGAAGATTACCGCTTGAATTTTGAATCGATTAGCATGGCTATTATGGGCACACAGAAGCCAATTTCTAAGGAAGATACGGTTTACGAGATGAGTGTCAATCTGTTTAGCGATGTCATGAGTGTCTATTATGGACGTAAATACTTCGGTGAGGAAGCTAAGACTGATGTGACAGGTATGATTGATAAAATCAAAAATGTTTATCGTGGCCGTCTTCAACAAAATAATTGGTTGACGGAAGGTACACGCAACAAGGCCATCGAAAAGTTGGATAAAATGAAAGTTTTTGTAGGTTATCAGGAAGATGTGAATCCTGGAACCAAAGAATTACATCTTGACCCTAACAAGTCCTTCTTTGAGTTGTCAGAAGACATTGCCCAGTTCGGAAAACGTTATACCATTGACCATTTTGATGAGCCTATTGATAAGAATAAATGGTCTGGTTCTGCTTTTGATATCAATGCCTATTACAACCCAGAAAGCAATAGCATCAACTTCCCAGCTGGCATTTTGCAAGCTCCATTTTATGACAAGAACCAAAGTACTGAAAAGAACTATGGTGGTATCGGTGTCGTGATTGGACATGAAATTACGCATGCCTTTGACTCCAATGGTGCCGACTATGATGAGAACGGCGACATGCATAACTGGTGGACAAAAGCAGATAGTAAAGCTTTCGACAAGAGGATCAAAGCCTTTGAAGACCAGTGGAATGGTTTGGAAATTTACGGGACTAAGGTAAATGGAAAACTCACAGTCACTGAGAATGTCGCAGATGCTGGCGGTCTTTCATCCACACTCCAAGTGCTCAAAACAGATATGACAAAACCTAACCTCAAGGATTACTTTGAGAACTACGCAAATATTTGGAAACAAAAGGCTAGCCTACAGTACAATAAATATACCATGGTACAAGACGTCCACGCACCAAATGAGTTACGTGTTAACCAACAACTTAAAAACCTTCCTGAGTTTTATGAGGCCTACCCTCAAATCAAAGAAGGGGATGCTATGTACTTAGCACCAAGCAAACGCATTAGTTTGTGGTAAAAAGTCTTGCTATTTTGGAAATCAAGAAGAAGAGAATTTGGAATGGAAACATTCCAGATTCTCTTTTTATGTTGTCGCTTTGGGGAATCATTTTCTAGTGTTATAATGTTGCTATTAAGGAAAGGATTCAAGAATGAAGCATAAAAGGAATCTGATAGAAGATAATAAAAGGGGTGAGAATCAGAGCTTTCTCTACTTCCTACACGAGGAGAAAAAATTTGACGTAAAGGCACTTGATGATTTGTGTCACTACATCATAGAACTGGATACAATCAGCCTAGAGCAGTTGAGAGATATTCATTATATTGAAAATCAAATACTACGCCATCTCGTGTATCATTTTGATGATAATGATCTAAGTAAGATTACAAATCTCCCTTTTGAGTATTGGGAGTATATAGAGCCCTTTGAACGTTTGGTGGCATGTTTGTATGAGGGTGATGGTGAGGAAGAATAGTTAATCTTATACTAGTTTCAACTTTGTAGACCATCAGTAAAGGAGTATAGATGAAACATCGTATTGCAATTTTGTCAGATATTCATGGGAATACAACAGCTCTTGAGGCAGTTATTAAGGATGCACAAGAGTTGGGTGCGACAGAATATTGGTTAATGGGGGATATTTTGTTACCTGGCCCAGGAAGAAATGAACTCTTTGAGTTCTTGTCTTCTATTCCGATAACAGCCACCGTTCGAGGAAATTGGGATGATTGCGTTTTGGAAGCTTTAGATGGGGAATATGGTCTAGAGGACCCTCAAGAAATTCAGCTCCTGAGACTTACCCAGTATTTGATGGAAGAACTTGATTCTAAATATGTTGATTGGATACGTTCTCTGCCTCTGGTTGTGAAGAAGGAAATCAATGGGATTCATTTTTCTCTGACGCATCATTTACCGGAGAAAAACTACGGAGGTGAGTTACGTCCAGCTAACGATACCAGTCATTTTGATCAGTTGTTAGATGATCAAACAGATATGGCAATTTACGGTCATGTGCATAAGCAATTGCTTCGTTATGGTAGTAAGGGACAACAAATCCTTAATCCTGGTACGATTGGGATGCCTTATTTTGACTGGTCACCACTACAAAATCACAGGGCCCAGTATGCCATTATAGATGTCGAAGAAGATGGTCTTACTAATCTCCAATTTCGAAAGATTGCCTATGCTTATGGAGCAGAGTTGCAGTCAGCCAAAGATAAACAGTTGCCCTATATCGAGCTTTATCAAGAGTTACGAAGAAATGACAATTATCCAGGTCATAACAAGGACTTGTTATATACTTTGAATAAACAGTATGGCTATGCTAAGGATGTCAAGGAATATTTTGATTTGAAGTAGATTTATGAAAGAAATTTTGTCAGGTAGCTTTACTAGGTTTTAGAAAACAAAAAGAAAACACCAGAAAAAATGATTTCTGGTGTTTTTGAATAGATTTTGGCAAAAATGAAGTGTTTTTCAAATGGTTGCTGTTTTTAAATTATTGTTGAATATTAATCCTTTTTCTCTGTAGCTACGCCATTTTCGTCAATAATATAGGTTTTTCCATCTTTTTCAAGCGTAGTGTTAGTGGTAATTGGAGAACCTTTTGACTCTGGACTAACTGATATCGGCTTTTCAAAATGATAAAGTTTACCATCAAACTCTGCCCATTCGCCACTCAAAGGAGTAGTCATATAAATTTCAGGGTTGAAATAATAAAGTCTATTATCTTCTAACCGAATGACACCTGTTTTTACAACTCCATTTTCATCAGAGATACAGAAACCATTCCAAGAGGTCGAGGTGTCTGTAGCTGTATTCCTTAGAAGTCGTCCTTTAGGGCCCAAAAGATAGGTCTTTTCATTGATAGTTTTTAGATATGTTCGGTCTTCAGCTCCCCATGGTGGGCTAATATAGTAGGTTTCATTATTGTGATTAACCCACCCGAACTGTAGATGACCGTCCTTATCAGCATAATAGTATTTGTAGTCGCCGTCAATATCATCAGAAAGCATACTACCGTCTTTTTTGAAGAAATAATCGAAATCACCTATCTTGTGTCTATCATTTCGAACTTGGTAGCCATCTTCTTTAAAATAAACACGTTTACCGTCAATAGTTGCCCAACCAAAGATCTGGCTTCCATCCTCGCCAAAATAAGTATATTTTTTAGAAAAGTAATCGCCTGTTTCATGGAATTTATTTACGAACATAGCACCAGTATCTTTATCGAAGAAATAGTACTTTCCATCAAGCAGAAGTCGTTTTCCTTTGGCTTGTTTTCCAGTTGGATCAAAGTAGTATTTTTGATGATTAATAATTTGAAGTCCAGTGGCTAACTGTCCATTTTCTTTAATATAAGCCCAATCACCATCTCTATCTTGAATAAATTGTCCAGGTTTATTCATAGTTACATAACCATTTTGGTCAATGACATAACGAATACCATTAAGTTCAAGTGTTCGGTTAGTCCACATAGCTCCGCTGTCTCTATCGAAATAATGTGTTTGACCGTCAATTTCGACAAGTCTTCCCTTAGCTTGTTTGCCCTCTTTATCAAAGTATAGAGTGACATTATCTATTGAATGGAGTCCTGTGACAGCTTTTCCCTCGTTATCAAAGTAGTACCAATTCCATGCATCATCATGTTCGAAACGATTTGTTAGTTTAGTTTCGGTCGCTACTCCTTTATCATCAATGAGGTAGGCTTTTTTATTGTAAACTAAGGTCTTGGAAACTGTGAGAGGGGAAGTTTCGGAAAGCGAACTTGTTCTATTGAAAGCATAGAATTTATTATCACTTTGAATTACAGTTTCTTCAATCTTAGTTAAATCTGTGTTTTCTGGAAGTAGATGTCCGATGTAGAAATCATTGTTTTCATCAAGATAGTATAGATTACTATAATTATCACCAATAATACGTTTAATCTTATCGGTCTTTGTTCGTACTCCGTGGTCAATAATGTCTACTTCTTCCCTGACGGTATCGGTATAACTTCTTCCACCATTCTTGTAAGTTCTGTTTATGCTAGGCTCTAAGTGGTATAGCTTACCATCAATCGTTTTCCAAGTAGGTGTTGTAACTGTAAACATTTTGGGGATATTGCTATTATCAAAATATCTATTATTTTCAAAATAATAGAGTTTACCATTATTTGCAGTGCTAACACCAGTAAGTAAAACCCCATCCTTATCTGTACCTACGATGCCAGAGTAGACTGCATCATAATCCAGTTCCTGACGTTTGAGTAAAGGTCCGAGATAGTTTTTTAGAAGTTTGCCTTCAAAATAGTAATAGTCCTTGCCACCTTTTTTGACTATATCAGTGACTGGTGAACCAGAATTTGAAAAATAGTAGTCATCACCATTAATATGATGTTCTCCGGTTAGTACTTGGCCAAATTTATTGGAGCGATAGCTAGTATTTAAAGTTCCAACAAAGACACGTAATGACTGAATATAAAAGGCATCTTTTACCAATTTTCCATGATTATCAAAGAGGTAGTTTTGTCCTTTGAAGATAGTAAGATCATTTTCAACTCGACCATTATAATCAAAATAATAAAGTTGATCGCCAACTCGATGCCATCCATAGTAACGTCGACCATCAGAACCATAATATTCGTTATACGTTTTAGCAAATGGTTCCTGTCTTCTGATTTCAATAGACCAAGTATGCCAATAGTTGGTTTTTACAGCACCTGAATAGTGACTAAAATAGTAATGGGAGCCGTCAATGATTCTTTCGCCATTTTTCGCTTGACGACCTTCTTCATCAAAGTAAAGAGTTACTCCATCTACATTTTGCCATCCTCTTAGTTTTTCTCCTGTTGCGGTGTAATAATACCAGTTGCCTGAGGAATCCTCTTCGAAATGGCCACCAGAAACAAGTGGACGTTGAGGAAGTTTCTGTTCAGTTTCAATCAAAAGTCCATTAGCTTCTGCGTGGTAAGTTTTTCCATTAATGGTGATGTCGGTATTTATAACCTTATGACCACTATCCTTATCAAAGTAATAGGGTTCGATACCTATTGTAACGATTTCACCCTTGGCCTGAACACCGTCTGGGTAGAAATACATGTCGAAGCCATCTATAGTCTGTTCGCCTGTTAGAAGTTTCCCTTCTTTATCACTATAGTACCAGTTGCCGTCGTCATCCGACCAAAAACGGTCACGAACCAATTGGCCAGTATCTTTTTGAAAATAATAGGAATTTCCATCTAGGATGACAAAGGCATCTTTAGCTTGAACACCATTAGGGTAAAAGTAGAGTGGAATATTGTCAATAACTTGGCTACCAGTAAGTGCTTTCCCATCGTGGCCTAAATAGTACCAATTTCCATTCTTATCAGATGCAAAAGCATTACGGGTAAGTTGTCCACTATCTTTCTCAAAGTGATATGTTGATCCATTAACGTGACGGGTGTCTCCTTTGACTTGCTTACCATCGGCATCGAAGTAGACATTCACATTATCAATATTTTGCATACCAGTAAGTGCTTTCCCATCCTTAATATAGTACCAGTTGCCCTGATCATCGCTAGTGTAATGACCGCCGGATATTACGGGACTTTCTTCTACTTTATGGGCTGTATTTGTTTCAGAATGTGATGTTTCAGAGCTTACGACTTCACTGCTAGTAACAGTAGAGACTTCCGAACGAAGAGCTTGTTGAGAGTTAATTTCAGAAGTACCTATGTCTGAAGTAGCTGCATCAGTGACACTTTGTTTAGATTCAGTAGAAGTAGTTTCAGTGATGATTTCACTTGAATTTGTTGTGACTAAAGATTTGTTTTCCTCTGGTTTAGTAGTGACTTCATTAGTTGACGGGCTTATGACATCGGTTGCATTTTCTTCTATGCTGTTTTCAACCGTTGGTTCTGAGGTGGAGTGAGTCTGTTCAGCTGCGGACACATAGCCCAAGCTTGCAAAACTAAGTCCTAGAGCTAGACCAGTTACTGCAATGGTTACCCATTGCTTTTTTACTTTGTGAAGTTTAAAGTATACTTTCTTTTCCATGATAATGCTCCTTTCATAAAACTAAATAATAGTAGCAAGGATATGGTTAACTCATGAGTAAAATTAAGTTAGTATTATGGTTCTATTACTTACATATCAAGTTTATCATCACATTTTAATAAAATCAAAGAATTGTGTAAGCGTTTTTATTTTTGTATAAACTCTTTCCAACTCTACTCTAAACAAAACTGATAGTATATGAATGATGAACTTTCATTAAAGAGTGTTAATGATGTATTTGCTTTAAGTTAGCAGCGGATAGATCCTTGAGTAGGGTATTTTTGATATTCATAATATGCTATTCACTGATTTTAGAACGCCACCAAAAAAAGCCACTGGCATACAATACCAATGGCTTTTAACAATTTATTTCTTCTTCCCTAGTACAAAATAACGGCTAGGGATTTGTTGTGTCAAACTGACGGCGATGGCGATGGTAAATGAAGCCAGGAAACAAGCCCGTAGGAAGCTGAGGCCTAGGTTTTCATTTCCAATCAAGAGAAAGTAGACCGCACGGTAGAAGCTCATCCCTGGAATGAGTGGGAACATGCTTGAGGCTAGGAAGACTGTAGCTGGGCATCTACGGTAGTGGGCCAAGAAGCGTGAGGTGAAAGTGACCAGAAGGGCAGGAAAGAGGATGGCAAGGACCTCGTGATGGGTATTGTTCCAAATCAAGAGGTAGAGGAGCCATGAGCCTGCACCTAGGGTTCCGAGGTCTAAGAAGTATTTCTTAGGCACTCGATAAAGCACGGAGAAGGCTGCTGTCCCTAGTCCTGCCATGAAGGTCTGAATCAAGACCCCCAGCCATGAGGTTGACGGTGTTGAGAACATGCCTGATAACTGTTCCGCAAAGGGAAGAATGGAAATCATGGCAAGAACACCGACAGAGATAGACAGGCAGGTGGAGACCCCTGACAGCATCAGGGCCAGACCACTGTAGTAGTTGTTCTGGGTGAACTCTCGAATGGCATTTACAAAGTAGGCCCCAGGAATCAAAATCATTAGGGTTCCTAGAATAATCACGCTGCGATGTTGCCCGATACCCAAATAATAGAGAATATTAGCTGATAAAGCGGCAATGGCACTAGAGAGGATAATCTGCAAGAAACTGGTATGAATATAATGGGAAAAGATCTGCATACCAATCCCCACAAAAAGTCCCGATATAGCCGCAGCAGTCCCATCAATCCAGCTACTTCCAAGGGCTAGCGAGAAGCTCCCTGCACCAATGACACAGGCTATAATATCCTCTAAAGGACGATAGAAAGTCTTCTGCTCAATGGTTTTCAGCTTTTGAAAAATGCTAGAAACAGGCTGATTTGGCTGTTCTGCCAGTTCACGAGACAGGCGGTTTACTTCCTCTAGTTTACCTAGATGGATAGACGGGACTGAGGTAGCTAGGACACGAGACTCTTTAAGACCTGAGCGGTTGAGTCCAGAAATCATGACTCCTCGATTGACCACATAAGTGGAGAAGTCTCTGATACCAAGAGACTTGGCCATGTGTCCCATGGTGTCCTCGATACGGTAAATCTCAGCACCGCTCTCCATAAGGACACGGCCTGCCTGAAGGACGGCATCCATTTCATTTTTGGTTTCTATTTCTGTCTCTCTTGGAAAATCGATGGTCATTTGAACCTCCTTAGCGCTTAATTCGTCATTCCATTATAAGGCTTGAATGGTGGTTTTTCAATAGCCTTGGCGACTAAAATAGGACTTTCTATGAGATTTTTCTTCTACTTAATGATAGGGGGCAGGAAAATGGAGGGCTTGCCTTTTGCCTTGCTATTGATAGAGGCAAATGCTACAATTAAATTATAAAATGTATGCGTTTACATATTTTTACGCTGTCTTTCTCAAAAAGCCTTGAAGTCCTTTATTTAAAGGGAATTAACAATCACAGAAGGAAGCCAATGTAAGTGCAAATAGTTGATACCTTTGAAAAGGAGGCAATCCCATGGAAAAAATTATCAATAAACCTGAAAATGTAGTGACAGAGATGCTAGATGGCTTGGCTTATGTTCACAGTGATTTGGTACATCGTGTTGAGGGGTTTGACATCATCGCAAGAAATGAGCAGGCTGCTGGTCAGGTTGGTCTCATTTCTGGTGGTGGAAGTGGTCACGAGCCAGCTCACGCAGGTTTTGTAGGTGATGGTATGCTTTCTGCAGCCATTGCAGGTGCTGTCTTCACGTCACCAACGCCAGATCAGATTTTGGAAGCTATCAAGGCAGCGGACCAAGGAGCTGGTGTCTTCATGGTTGTTAAAAATTATTCTGGCGACATCATGAATTTTGAGATGGCTCAAGAATTGGCTGAAATGGAAGGCATCGAGGTTGCTAGTGTTGTTGTAGACGATGATATTGCTGTGGAAAATAGCCTCTATACACAAGGTCGTCGTGGGGTTGCAGGTACTATTTTCGTTCACAAAATCCTAGGTCATGCGGCTCGTGAAGGTAAGTCTCTGGCTGAAATCAAAGACTTGGCTGACAAGATTGTTCCTAATATCCACACCATTGGTTTGGCCCTTAGTGGTGCGACGGTTCCCGAGGTTGGTAAACCTGGTTTTGTCTTAGAGGAGGATGAAATAGAGTACGGTATTGGTATCCATGGTGAACCAGGCTATCGCAAGGAGTCTATGCAACCTTCTCGACAGTTAGCTGAAGAATTGACAGGGAAGCTCCTTGAAGCCTTTGAGGCTAAGTCAGGTAAACGCTATGCCCTTCTCATCAATGGTATGGGTGCGACACCTCTCATGGAGCAGTATGTCTTTGCTAATGATGTGGCAAGTATTCTTGGAGATGCCGGACTAGATGTGGCATATAAAAAATTAGGTAATTACATGACATCTATTGATATGGCAGGCCTCTCATTGACTCTGATGAAGATTGAAGATGAGACTTGGCTTGAGGCTTTGGAGAGTCCAGTTAAGACTATTGCTTGGTAGTCTGACGTGAGAACTAGAAATTAGGTATATTATGGATAAAACAGTTGCAGTAAAATGGATGACTCTTTTTAACCAAAAGGTACAAGAAGAAAAAGACTATCTTTCTGAATTAGATGGTCCAATTGGTGATGGCGACCACGGGGCTAACTTGGCGCGTGGCATGGCAGCAGCCCTTGAAGCTCTTAACAGCACAGAACCACAAAGTGCAGCAGAGGTTTTTAAGGCAGTCTCCATGGCCTTGATTAGCAAGGTCGGCGGTGCCTCAGGCCCACTCTATGGGTCTGCCTTCATGGGGATGATGAAGGCTGAACAAGCGGGACAGGATATGGCAGGAGTCCTTGAAGCAGGTCTTGATATGATTGTTAAAAGAGGTCATGCACAAGTTGGTGAAAAGACCATGGTGGATGTTTGGAGCCCTGTTGTAGAAGCCGTCAAAAAGAATCAATTAACGAATGATTTTATTGATCAGGCTGTTTTGTCAACCAAGGATATTGTGGCAACAAAAGGTCGGGCTTCCTATGTAGGTGAGCGCTCTATTAGTCATATTGACCCTGGATCACAATCCTCAGGATTGCTCTTCAAAGCCTTGCTAGAAGCGGAGGAATAGGACATGCCAGAACTTGGAATTGTGATTGTCTCCCACTCTGCTGATATTGCTAAAGGCTTGGTTCAGCTCATTCGTGAAGTCGCACCCGATATTCCCCTGACAGCAACAGGTGGTCTTGAAGATGGTGGCTTAGGATCAAGTTTCGATCATGTTCAGGTAGCAGTGGACAGTCAACCAGCTAAGCGTCTCTTGGCCTTTTACGACTTGGGCAGTGCTCGTATGAATTTGGAAATGGTTGAGGAATTCTCAGACAAGGAAATTCTCATTCAACAAGTCCCCCTTATTGAGGGAGCTTACACAGCTTCAGCGCTACTTCAGGCAGGAGCTAGTGAGGTTGAAATCTTATCTCAGGTTAATGACTTAACTATTCAAAAGTAAAGAAAGTATGCTATGACACATCAAATCAACTATAAATGGGCCAGCCTTGGAACTGGCGTTATTGCAAACGAATTGGCGCAAGCGATGGAAGCCCTTGGAGGGAAACTTTATTCCGTTGCTAATCGCACCTATGATAAGGGTGTTGCCTTCGCTGAAAAATACGGCATTGAAAAGGTTTATCAAGAGATTGACCAAGTCTTTGAAGATCCAGATGTGGACATTATTTATATTTCTACACCCCACAATACCCATATTAATTACCTTCGTAAGGCCCTCGCAGCTGGTAAACACGTCCTCTGTGAAAAATCTATCACGCTAAACAGTGAAGAATTGGCAGAAGCTATCCAACTCGCCGAAGAAAATCATGTCAAACTGGCAGAAGCTATGACCATTTTCCATATGCCGATTTATCGTAAGCTCTCTGAAATTGTGGATAGCGGTAAGCTAGGCCCACTTAAAGTTATCCAGATGAACTTTGGTTCTTATAAAGAGTACGACATGACCAATCGCTTTTTCAATCGTAATCTGGCTGGTGGTGCCTTACTCGATATCGGTGTCTATGCTCTTTCCTTTGTTCGCTGGTTTATGACGTCGCAACCGACGGATATGGTTTCGCAGGTCAAGTTGGCACCGACAGGTGTTGACGAACAAGCGGGTATTCTCCTTACCAATGCAGAAGGGGAAATGGCGACAGTGACCCTAAGTCTTCATGCTAAACAACCTAAACGTGGTACCATCGCTTATGATAAGGGCTACATCGAACTTTATGAGTACCCACGTGGGCAAAAGTCAGTCATCACCTATACCGAAGATGGCTCACAAGAAGTCATCGAGGCAGGAGAAACTGCCAAAGCCCTCCAGTATGAAGTCCTAGACATGGAAGCAGCCGTTGCAGGTAAGGATGATCATACCTACCTCAATTACAGCAGAGATGTCATGGAGCTCATGACCCAACTCCGCAAAGATTGGGGCTTAGTTTACCCAGAAGAAGAGTAGTACCCACTATAACCCCATTGACACTAAACAAAAGCTTTTTGGGTGACAAGAACTGCTAATTCTAACAAATGGTTACAATTTTTGTATGACCGTTAGAAAGGTAGCAAGAGGGGGACTTTCACTTGTGTAAGCGTTTCAAAGCGTGTATAATATAGTTAGAAAGATAGGAAAAGGAGATGTGTAGTGTCTAGTATTACAATTGAAGCGAGCAAGGTGGCTAGAAAGAGTCCTATTAGGGTTGATACTAGTCTTGTGGGAACGGTTTCTGGGGTTGAAGATGTGACAGTCTCCCTACCTTCAACAAAAGCTCGTCTAAGAGTTGGCAAATGGGGCTATAAGTCTAATACGATTACTGTTGAGGATGGCCAAACTGTTCGGGTTACCAGTAATTTTATAAATCGCCTCATAGCGGTAGCACCATTGTTTCTATACTTTATTGGAGGTCGTTACCTTCCACTCATTGCTGTTCTATCTACTATAATTTTGCTTTTTAGCTTACCCTTTCTCAAGTTAGAAATCGTAGACTAATTAGAATCGGGAGTGGCCTAGCCCTCTGTTTGATACTTTTAACTCACTTTTTCATAAAAATGCTAGGCTACTCTCCATTTTTTGAGAAAAGGTTGAGACGAGAAAGTGGGTTGTCAAAAAGGGAACTTAATAGAGTTCTCCTTTTTTATTCAGCCAGTTCCCTTGCCCATTTCTAAAAGACCCCAGTTGGTAAAACTGAGGTCTTTCTTGTTTCTAGTGATAGATTATTTACGGTATAATTTGTCGTATTGATAGTAAGGATCGAAGGTCACATTGATACCAAGCTTACGGAGGACATTTTTATCTTCATCAGTAAGGATGATGGTTGAGTGGGCTTCAGATCCCTTGAGGTTACCAAGTTCCTTCATGGCACGGGCCGCATCTGCATTGTTAGCGGCAGTGATAGCCAAGGCAATGAGAATTTCATTTGAGTGAAGACGAGGATTACGGCTACCCAAATGGTTGATTTTCAGACCTTGGATGGGTTTAACCACCTCAGGCTCAATGAGTTTGGTTTCTTTGGCAATGCCAGCAGAAGTCTTGATTGCATTAATCAAAGCAGCGGCAGTAGGACCAAAGAGTTCTGAATTTTTACCAGTGACGATTTGGCCATTTGGCAATTCAAGCGCAAGAGCAGAACTACTGGTTTCTTCAGCTTTAGCACGTGCTGCTACAACGACTTTACGGTCTTCAGGCGTGATACCAAGATCGTTCATGAGCAGTTCGATTTTCTTAACGGCAGTTTCAGGTACACGTTCATTTTTAAAATCAAGAACGGTTTGATAGTAGCGACGGATGATTTCTTGTTTAGAAGCTTCTTTAGCAGCCTCATCATCGGTAATAGCGAAACCAACCATGTTAACCCCCATATCTGTAGGCGAAGCATAAGGTGACTCGCCAAGGATACGTTCAAGCATACGTTTGAGAACTGGGAAAATCTCGATGTCACGGTTGTAGTTTACGGTCGTTTTTTCATACGTTTCCAAGTGGAAGGGGTCAATCATATTGACATCATCAAGGTCCGCAGTAGCAGCTTCATAGGCCAAGTTGACTGGGTGATGAAGTGGCAAATTCCAAACTGGGAAGGTTTCAAATTTGGCATAACCAGATTTGATGCCATTGATTTGGTCGTGGTACATGTTAGACATACATGTCGCCAATTTACCAGAACCTGGACCAGGAGCAGTGACAACGATTAGGTTTCGGCTGGTCTTGATATAGTCATTTTTTCCCATACCTTCAGGAGAAATGATATGGTTCATATCCGTTGGATAACCCTTAATAGGGTAGTGGATGTAAGACGTGATGCCATTTTTTTCCAGTTGGTTACGGAAAGCATCGGCCGCAGGTTGACCTGAATACTGCGTAATAACAACAGAACCCACATAAATATTGAGCTCGTTGAATGTATCAATCAGACGAAGCACCTCTTGGTCATAGGAAATACCAAGGTCACCACGAGCCTTAGAGTGCTCGATATTGCTAGCATTAATGGCGATGACCACTTCAACCTGATCTTTAAGCTCTTGAAGGAGCTTGATTTTATTGTCAGGTTCATAACCAGGAAGGACACGGGCAGCGTGGAAATCCTCCAACATCTTGCCACCAAACTCCAAGTAGAGCTTGCCGTCAAACTGGTTAATACGCTCCAAAATATGGTCACGTTGCAGATTCAAATACTGTTCAGAACTAAAAGCTTGTTTCTTCATAAATAAAAATACCTCTGAGAAAAATTATATCAAATGCCTGAGGTAAATGCTATTGGCGAAAGACGATTTATTGGATTTTAAAATAACTTCAATGTATGTCTTTTTCTTTTTATCAACAATAGTGTATTTGAGTGGGTTATTGCATTTTGATATAATAGAAATCATGATGAGTATTATTTTTACAATATTGTTATTTTCAGTTGTGTTTTGTGTTTTTCTATTTCCATATTTTAAGAAAAATAGAATATTAGCCATTGGCCCTAGTATTATACTTGTTATTATTTTGATAGCATTTGGTGGTCTTACTACTTCTCAGTGGGGATTTCTTTCTGCTGCCTTGGCAGTTGGCTCTATGTTATTTACAGAAGATTTTTTTACAAAATTTTTTGGAGTTAAATTATCTTTAAGGGCAAGCTCTATTTTAGTACGTGGAAGAGTGATAATAGTTCTAATGGCACCAATATTATTTATCTCAGTAAATCTAATAACATCACAATGTGTTGAGGAAAAAATTCTACATAATAAATTAGAGTATATTAAATATGACCCTAAAGAAGTTAAATTATTTGAAAATGGTAAAGAAATAAAGGCAATTGGAGATAGTAGTTTAAGGAATACAAAGTACATTCTTGATTTTATTGATGGAGAACATGTAAGACATGGAATAATAAGTTTAGAATTTGATAAAATAATAAATAAATTATATTCATTTAAAGATTTAACTGTAAAGTATCGAGGCATTGATTTTAAGATAGAAAATGTTACTTTTGATGAGCAAATGGGAGTTTACTATTTATTTGTGCATAAAAGAAACTTAAATAATAACGAGACAATTGCTAAGTTATTGACATCTCTACTTAGATTTATTTTTATTGAGTTAATTGGAATGGTATGTATAATTGTTTATTTTCGTTGCTTTTATAGAAATCCCAAAGAAAATTGGTTGTTAAAATTTATTAGTCGTGAAAAATCGGGTATTGATATTCAAGGTCATTGGTTCTTGTTGAATAAGTATGAATTTGATAATAGGGAGTTCTTATTTTCAGTGTCAAGTTTTTATATTCTAGGTAATCTATTATACATAGGAAAAGAAGTTTATCAATTAATTAAAAAAAATGATAAAATAAGCATAAAATCGCAACCGGGAGTCTCTTTTGAGATTCTAGATGACTATACTATAAAGTACGACGAATATACGTTTATACATTCATATTCTAAAAAGAAAAAAGATTTATTTGTAAAATATAAGGTTCCAAAGAATAGGTTTGGAAACAAAGTGTATTTTAAAGAATCAAATGAAAAAATTTTGTTAGGTGAAGATTTAGCAGATAAGGAAAATGTACTTTGTTTGGATATGCAGAATAATAAATTAATTGAAACACGATTAAAATTTCAAAAAAAATGTTATTTTGTAGCGGAGGAAATAACTAATTTAGAATCATCAGAACAAAGCATTCTCTATAGCAGTGAAGATATACCAATAGTATACATTAATAAACCTGACAAACGCGAGATAATTGTTGGTGGTGTAAGGTATATTGAAATTAAAAATCAATAAGATTAAACATTCAATAGTATTTTGTTAATAATCCAATACTTTTCTTTAGAAAAGTGTTGGATTATTTTGATAGAGATGTACTAAGTTTTTCAGTCATCTAATGTTAAAAGTTACAAGTGATTTTGCCTATTATCTTGAATCTAAGTTTCCTATTTTTTGGATAAAGGCGTATAGATCTTTAAACAACGTTGGTGATCCGAGTTTCAAAATCTTGTCTTGTATGTAGAAGAAGTTGTTTTCTAAAAAGTTTCAGATAAGTTTGACTATATTTTTTGGAGATTTCGAACGGTTTTTTATTGCCTCATTACATAGCTAACTTATAAAGGAGTTGTGCTAAAATTTTACTTTCCTCTGCTGACAACTGGTAATTGCTGATACCTTAAGCCATGTTTTGAACTAGATTTGTTTTAAGGGGCTATTAGTATTTAATTTTATATCAGACTGGTCTTTTGAAAAGAATAGGATTTATTGCAATTTTAAATCTATATATGTTTATCATTATAGAATACTCATGTAGAAATATTGAGTTAATCGTTATTGTATAGAGGTCCGATATTGACTTGGTGAGCAGTCATAATACTGCCGAAAGGCTTTTGAAAAATGCAAAGGGTCCAGATAGCCTACAGAATAGGCGATAATTTTTATAGGTTGATCAGTAGTTTTCAAGAGTTCATTAGCTCGATTCATGCGTACTTCGAGCAGGTATTCTTTGGGAGAAATCTTGTGGAAGTCTTTGAAGATGGAGGACAAATAGGAACGATGAACGCCTAGCTTATCGGCAATCTCTTGGATACTAATATCTTGTGAGTTATAACCTATATCGATGAGGTGTTTGGCTTCACGATAGAGTTTGCAACTGGGCGAGATGGTTTCTTGATCAAGGTTAGGTGAGAGGTCATTTAATCGGTGCATGAGTTCATAGAGTTGACTGATAACATGCAGTTGCGAGGACTTACTTTCGTCGAGCCTTTCTGCATCTTTGACAATAGTCTCTATGAAGTTACCTAATGCTTCGGTGTGAGGGGACGACCTAAGATAGGCTGTTTCATGGATTTGTGAGAGGTGAAAGTACTCCTGAGCTTTGATACCACTAATCCCCAGCCAATAGTAGGACCAAGGAGTCTGATTATCCGCAAAATAGTAGGTAACTTCACCTGGTATGAGTAAAAAAATGTCTCCCTTTTGAAGGGGGATTTTTTGGTCCTTGTATTCAAGACAGCCTTTTCCTTCAGTGATGTAATGGAGAACGTAATTTTCCCGAATGGCAGGACCAAAGCACTGGTCTGGTAAACAATCCTCATAGCCGTAAAAATCAAGACGTAAATCTAAGGTTCCTGTTTCAAGTTCTGAAAAAATAATCATAGCACAACCTCCTTACCTAACATTTTACCATATATTTGCAACAAAATTCCATTTTAGAAAGCGCATACATCATCTATAATAAAGCTTGTAAAAAAGGAGAATATCATGAGTATTACTATTAACAAGAACTATTATTACATCAACAGTAAAGAATTGTCACTTATCATTGAAGAAAGGGAAGGAGACCTTTTACTGAGACATCTTGGGCGTAAGATTACAAATTATCATGGCTCAAATGCTATAAATGAAAGAGATCACGCTTTTTCAGGACAGCTTAATCCAGACGTCAGAACATATAGTTATGATACACAACGCCAGGTTTTGGGTCTACATGGCTTGGGGGATTTTCGTCAACCGTCTTTGAAAATCCAGCATGGAGTCTCAGATGTGACACGCTTTGAATTTTTAAAAGCAGAAGTGGTCAAAGGAATCTCACTAGAAAGCAAACTGCCATATCCCCATTCTTTGGAAAAAGCAGAAACGCTGATTTTCACCTTAGTCGATAAAGTTGCTGATTTGGAGTTAAAACTCTACTACACAGTGGTTGAAGACAACAACACAATCGTAACTTATAGCGAAGTCATCAATAACTCTAATCAAGCGGTGGTTATCCACCGAGCGCTCAGCGCTATGGCTGATGTACCTGCCCGTGACTATGATGTGGTCACTCTCCAAGGCGCTTACGCTCGTGAGAAAACGGTTCGTCGCCAAAGAGTTGAGCAAGGTATCTTTAAAGTTGCCTCTAACCGTGGGGCTTCAGGTCATGCTCAGACACCAGCTTTGATTCTTTGTGATCACGAAGCTAGTGAAGGAGCAGGCGAGGCCTTGGCTTTCCAACTCATGTATAGCGGTAACTTCCAAACATTTGTCCAAAAGAGTCAAATCAATGAAGTCCGTGTAGCTATCGGAATTGAGGATGAGAACTTTACCTGGGAACTTGCTTCAAATGAAAGTTTTGAGACACCAGTTGCCCTCATTACTTACTCCCACCAAGGTTTGACTGGAGTTAGTCAAGAAAGTCAGGCCTTTGTTACAGATTACATCATTCCTAAGCAGTTTGCCCATGAGGAGCGTCCTATTCTTCTTAATAACTGGGAGGCAACCTACTTTGATTTTGAAAAAGAAAAATTGCTTGAGTTAGCCGAAGATGCTAAACAAGTAGGTGTTGAACTCTTTGTCTTGGATGATGGTTGGTTTGGAAATCGTTTCGACGACAACCGTGCTCTAGGAGATTGGTTCGTCAATGAAGAAAAACTTGGTGGACCACTCCAAGACTTGATTGAAAAAGTTCATGCCAAGGGGCTTAAGTTCGGTCTTTGGTTTGAGCCTGAAATGATTTCGGTGGACAGCGATCTTTATCGTACACATCCAGACTGGGCCATCCAAGTGCCTAATTATGGTCATACTTACTCACGTAACCAACTCGTGCTTAACTTGGCTAATCCAGATGTGGTAACTTACTTAAAAGATGTCTTGGATAAGATTCTGACAGATAATGCTATTGATTATGTTAAATGGGATTATAACCGTAACATGACTAACATCGGAAATGGAGCGAACTACCTTGAAAGCCAAATGCAGAGTCATCAATACATGTTGGGACTATATGACTTGGTAGAATTCCTGACAAGCAAGCATGAGAATATTCTCTTTGAATCATGTTCAGGTGGAGGAGGTCGAAACGACCTCGGTATGATGCGTTACTTCCCACAAGTTTGGGCGAGTGATAATACTGATGCCATTGCACGTTTACCAATTCAATATGGTTCAAGCTATCTTTACCCAACCATTTCTATGGGGGCTCACGTATCAGCTGTTCCTAATCACCAAATGGAACGTACAACGCCTTTGGAAACACGTGGAGATGTAGCTATGATGGGGAATTTAGGCTACGAATTGGATTTGACGAGCTTGACTCAGGAAGAAAAAGATATTATTGCTGGACAAATCGCTCATTATAAGGACATTCGTCCAGTGGTTCAATTTGGTCAGCAATACCGACTCATTAATCCTGAAGCTGGAAGCAATGAAGCAGCTGTTCAATTTAACTACGAAAACAAGGTTTTAGCAACCTATGTCCGAGTTCTTTCAACAGTTGAGACGGTTGAAACGACTCTCAAACTAAAAAATCTCGATCAAGATGCCAACTACATGTTACAAGGAACAGACCAAGTTTATTCTGGTGCTGAACTGATGTATGCAGGAATCACAGTCGTTCTTCCACAGGGAGACTTCCTCAGTAAACAATTTTATTTTGTCAAAGTAGATTAAGTGTTTAGTGGTATAGGTGTTTATCTGGATGTTAATTTGAACTAAGGTGTGCAAAAATGTTTGTAAACTTTAACAAGGTTCTTTAATAAATTAGCCTTGTTGTCAGGGTGGTATGAATTTTTATAGATTTGACATTTAAGCTGTTTTCTAAGAGAGAACAATAGAAGAGACTGGAAGAAATTCCAGTCTCTTTTTGCGTTTTCAATTTTAGAAGATTCTTAATAGTAAGAAATTATTTCGTACTTTCTCTCAGAGTCAGTTTAGTGCCCAACATAGTAAGTGTCGGGATTTCTCTTGGAGCCAAGACTTGTTTATTGAGGACATCCATGGCAGTTCGTCCCATTTCTTCGGTATAAACAGTAACACTAGAAAGTGGCGGATAAACTTGTTTGGCTAGACTGGTGTCATTAAAGGAGATGATCTGGATATCTTCTGGGACATTAATACCATTTTCCTGAAGGGCTCTAAGAGCACCGATAGCCAGACTATCACTAGCTGCAAAGTAAGCATCTGGTAGGGGTGTACCACTTGCTATTTTAGAGGCTAAAAGGTCATAGCCAGATTGAACTGTAAAATTACCCGAAAGAATCAAAAGAGGGTCATAGATGCTCTTTTCAATACAGTAGTTACGATAAGAACGTAAACGAGGCTCCGGAACGATTTCAGTTGAATCCGTTGTTTTTTCTTGCCCTGTTAAAAGACCGATGCTCTTACACCCTTGCTCAGTGAGATAACTTAGTGCCGTTTGAACAGCATTTTCAAAGTCAGTTGTCACACAAGGATGTCCCTGACGAAGGGTATCACTATCTACAAAGACTAGCGATTTACCCAATGATTCCAATTCAGTAATCTGTTCACGACTAAACTTTCCGATACAAAGTATACCTATGACTTCTTCAGCAAGACTAAAAGGAATGTCATTGAAATAACGAAGTATCTCGTAGTCTAGCTCATGGGCTCTTGTTTCAATTCCAAGCCGAATGTTGTAGTAGTAGAGATCGTCTAACTCATCTTCCTCACTTACCCATTGGATAATTGCCACTTGATGTTTTTCTTTTTTCAAGTTTCCGATTTTCTGATGTTTGGTATATCCGATTTCATCTGCCACAGTTAAAATACGGTGCCTGGTTTCTTCAGTAACGGAGAGGCTTTCATCTTGGTTGAGAACACGTGAAACAGTTGCGATTGATACATCAGCCAATTTTGCGATATCTTTTAATGTAGCCATATTGTTCTCCTTTCAACCAAAGTATACCATAAATTCTAAAATTTTACCTATTTTTACTAAAAAAACAGTAAAAACATTGATTTTCCTTGTGAAAGGGGTTACAATATTAGTGTAAAAAAGAATAAGCGAGGTACATCCTATGAAGACATCACAGTTAAGAGAAAAGTTTAAAGAAGTTTTTGGTGTAGAAGCAGACCATACTTTCTTTTCTCCAGGCCGTATTAACTTGATTGGTGAACACACTGACTACAACGGTGGGCATGTGTTCCCAGCAGCTATTACTCTAGGTACTTACGGAGCAGCCCGTAAACGTGATGACAAAGTTTTGCGTTTCTTCTCAGGTAACTTTGAAGATAAGGGCATCATCGAAGTACCACTTGAAAATCTTCGTTTTGAAAAAGAACACAACTGGACAAACTATCCAAAAGGTGTTCTTCATTTCTTGCAAGAAGCTGGTCATACAATTGATTCAGGTATGGATATTTACATTTATGGTAACATTCCAAATGGATCAGGCTTGTCATCATCATCATCTTTGGAATTGTTGATTGGTGTTATTGCTGAAAAACTTTATGACCTTAAATTGGAACGCCTTGACTTGGTTAAAATCGGTAAGCAGACTGAAAATGACTTTATCGGCGTTAACTCTGGTATCATGGACCAATTCGCTATTGGTATGGGAGCTGATCAACGTGCGATTTACTTGGATACAAATACTTTAGAGTATGACTTGGTACCACTTGACCTTAAAGACAATGTTGTTGTTATCATGAACACTAACAAACGTCGTGAATTGGCAGATTCTAAATACAATGAACGTCGTGCTGAATGTGAAACAGCAGTATCTGAACTCCAAGAAAAACTTGATATCCAAACACTTGGTGAATTGGACCTCTGGACATTTGACGCATACAGCTACTTGATTAAAGACGAAAACCGTATCAAACGTGCCCGTCACGCAGTTCTTGAAAATCAACGTACACTTCAAGCTCGTAAAGCTCTTGAAGCAGGAGATTTGGAAGGCTTTGGTCGTCTTATGAATGCTTCTCACGTATCATTGGAACATGATTACGAAGTTACAGGTCTTGAACTTGATACTTTGGCACACACAGCATGGGAACAAGAAGGTGTCCTTGGAGCTCGTATGACAGGAGCGGGATTTGGTGGATGTGCCATCGCACTTGTAAACAAAGACAAAGTTGAAGACTTCAAAAAAGCAGTTGGTCAACGTTATGAAGAAGTCGTTGGTTATGCACCAAGCTTCTATATTGCTGAAGTAGCTGGCGGTTCACGAGTACTTGATTAATGAGAAAGAAGTAGAGATTATGGCTGAAAATTTAGTAAACACTTTTGTAACTCTGGTTATTGAAAATAGTGATTATGAGGAATTGGACCGTATCTATTTGACAAACAAAGTTTTTGCTTTGGTTGGAGAAGGAGTTGCTGATGTTGAAACAGATAGCTCTGAATTGATTGACCTTAAAGACCAGTTGCTTCAAGCAGGTGTTAAAGCTGGTTCTGTAGGTGAACTTAATGAAGAACAAGATATCATCGGCGCTCAACTCATGGACTTGATTACACCAAGCCCTAGCCTTGTCAATCGTAACTTCTGGGATACTTATAAATCTAACCCAGAGCAAGCAATTGCTGACTTTTATGCACAAAGTAAACGCAATGATTATGTGAAAGTCAAAGCCATTGCACAAAATATTGCTTATAAAGCACCAACTAAATACGGTGACTTGGAAATTACGATTAACCTTTCAAAACCTGAAAAAGATCCAAAAGCCATCGCTGCAGCTAAAAATGCGGTAGCTTCTGATTATCCAAAATGCCAACTTTGTATGGAAAATGAAGGTTATCTAGGCCGCATCAATCACCCAGCACGTAGTAATCACCGTGTTATTCGTTTCCAAATGGAAGGAAATGACTGGGGCTTCCAATATTCACCATATGCTTACTTTAATGAACATTCTATCTTCTTTTATGGTAAGCACGAACCAATGCACATCAGTCCATTGACGTTTGGTCGTCTCCTATCAATTGTTGAAGCATTTCCTGGTTACTTTGCAGGTTCAAATGCCGATCTTCCAATTGTAGGTGGTTCAATTCTTACACATGAACACTATCAAGGTGGTCGCCATACCTTCCCAATGGAAGTAGCAGGCATTAAAGAAAAAGTTAGCTTTGATGGTTACTCTGATGTTGAGGCTGGTATCGTTAATTGGCCTATGTCAGTTCTTCGTTTAAGAAGTGAAGATAAGGAAAGACTTATTGCTCTTGCAACCAAAATTTTAAATTGCTGGCGTGGTTATTCAGACGAAAAAGCTGGTGTCTTGGCTGAGTCTGATGGACAACCTCACCACACCATTACCCCAATTGCTCGTAGAAAAGACGGCAAATTTGAATTGGATTTGGTTCTTCGTGACAATCAAACTTCTGAAGAACATCCAGACGGTATCTATCACCCACATAAAGATGTTCAACATATTAAGAAAGAAAACATTGGTTTGATTGAAGTCATGGGATTGGCCATTCTTCCTCCTCGTTTGAAAACAGAACTTAAAGATGTTGAAGACTATCTATTGGGTCAAGGCAATCAAGTAGCTCCAATTCACCAAGAATGGGCAGATAAACTTAAGGCTGAAAATCCTAATGTGACAGCTGATGATGCGAAGAAAGTTGTTCGCCAATCAGTTGCTGATATTTTCGCTCGTGTGTTGGAAGATGCTGGTGTTTATAAATCTGATAATGAAGGCTTGAATAACTTTAAAGCTTTTGTAAATTTTGTAAATTTAGCTGATTAATTGTTTTTTCTGAAGAAAGGAGATTAGAAATGGCAATTTTAGTATTAGGTGGAGCTGGTTATATCGGTTCTCACATGGTTGATCGCTTAGTTGAAAAAGGTCAAGAAAAAGTAGTAGTAGTAGATAGTTTGGTAACAGGTCACCGTGCTGCCGTACATCCAGATGCTATTTTCTATCAAGGCGATCTCTCTGATCAAGATTTTATGAGAAAGGTCTTCAAAGAAAACCCTGATGTTGATGCCGTTATTCACTTTGCAGCCTATTCATTGGTTGGTGAATCAATGGAAAAACCACTCAAATATTTTGATAACAATACAGCTGGAATGGTTAAATTGCTTGAAGTTATGAACGAATGCGGTGTTAAATACATTGTCTTCTCATCAACAGCAGCAACTTACGGTATCCCAGAAGAAATTCCAATTCTTGAAACAACACCACAAAATCCTATCAACCCATATGGTGAAAGTAAGTTGATGATGGAAACTATCATGAAGTGGTCTGATAAAGCTTATGGTATTAAATATGTGCCACTTCGTTACTTCAACGTTGCTGGTGCAAAACCTGATGGATCTATCGGTGAAGACCATGGTCCAGAAACTCACCTTCTTCCAATTATCCTTCAAGTAGCTCAAGGTGTTCGTGAAAAAATCATGATTTTTGGTGATGACTACAACACTCCTGATGGTACAAATGTTCGTGACTATGTTCACCCATTTGACTTGGCTGATGCTCACCTCCTTGCTGTTGAATATCTTCGTAAAGGAAATGAATCTACAGCCTTTAACTTAGGTTCATCAACAGGTTTCTCAAACCTTCAAATTCTTGAAGCAGCTCGTAAGGTAACTGGTAAAGAAATTCCAGCTGAAAAAGCTGATCGTCGTCCTGGTGACCCTGATACATTAATTGCTTCATCTGAAAAAGCACGTACAGTTCTTGGATGGAAACCACAATTTGATAACATCGAAAAAATCATCGCAAGTGCTTGGGCATGGCATTCTAGCCATCCAAAAGGTTACGATGATCGAGGGTAATTAAAAAAATAATAATAAACAAAGAGTCAGAGAGTATATAAAATTGTTGTACTCTTTGTTTTTTGAGGAAATAGTATGAAAATAGGTCGTGAAATTATTGGAAAAGTTGACTCAGGTGATGTCAGCAAAATTACGATGGAGAATGATAAGGGTGTTATCATCTCAACGCTAACGTTAGGAGCAACATTACAGGAGTTTTTAGTTCCAACTGAAACGGGCGGTTTAAAAAATATTGTTCTTGGTTTTGATGCTTATGAAGATTATTACAAGAATGGTTTATGTGCCTGCCAATCTGTCGGAAGGGTTGCTGGAAGAATCGGAAAAGCTTCGTATACTCATGAGATGGTTCTTTATAGCCTTCCTAAGAATGAAGGAGAAAATTGCCTACACAGTGGTCCGGAAGGGATGCAGTTCCAAAATTGGAATTATGTCACAAACTTGACAGAGGAATATGTTGAGACAAAGTTTGTTAGAAGACTTTACTCAAGTGTCGATGGGTTCCCTGGTGACATGTCAGTTTCTATTACCTACAGACTTAACAACAGCAATCGCTTATCAATCTTCTTTGATGCCTTTGATGTTACAGAAACTACAGTCTTTAATCCGACCAATCATGTCTACTTTAATCTTAGTGACAAGCAAGATTTGTCAACTCATGAGTTAAAAATCTATTCAGACTACCATTTGGAATTGGATTCTGAGTTAATCCCTACAGGACAAAAAATTAATGTAGATGGAACACATTATGACTTCAGAAAGACAACTGACTTGCTCCCTCGAATTGAAGCAAATCAAGGTTTCGATGATGCTTTTGTAGTAGGTGGCGAAACTTGTGACCATGTGAAAGAAGTAGCTGTTCTCCATGATAAAGAGAGTGGAGATGGTATCGAAATTTTCTCAAACAGAAATGGTTTAGTCATTTTTACGATGGATGATATCGAAGATAATATTTACTTTGCAAGAGATAAAGGTAAGATAGCAAAAGGGCGTGAAGCTATTGCTATGGAAGCTCAAACCCTTCCAGATGCCGTTAATCACAAAGGTTTTGGAGATATTATCTTAGAGAAGGGTCATAGTGTAAACTATGAAATTGGCTTCCAATACTTTAATTCATCAAAGTAATCACGTATTAGTAAAAGTTTAGTAAAAAATCACTAAATCTATTGACAATTTAAGCTAATACTTGTATAATGTAAGCGTATTCAAAATAATAACAGGAGGTTTTCATAATGGGAAAATCTAACGGTCAGATGAAGTCTCGTCTATCCTATACAGCTGGTGCTTTTGGTAACGACGTCTTCTATGCAACGTTGTCAACATACTTTATCATGTTTGTGACAACTCACTTGTTTAACACAGGTGATCCAAAGCAAAATAGTCACTACGTACTATTAATTACTAACATCATCGCTATTTTGCGTATCTTGGAAGTATTTATCGATCCATTGATTGGTAACATGATTGATAACACTCATACTAAGTATGGTAAATTCAAACCATGGGTAGTTGGTGGTGGTATCATCAGTTCTATCGCCTTGTTGCTTCTCTTCACCGATTTAGGTGGTTTGAATAAAACAAATCCTTTCTTGTATCTTGTACTTTTCGGAATTATCTACCTTGTAATGGATGTCTTCTACTCAATTAAAGATATCGGTTTCTGGTCAATGATTCCTGCCTTGTCTCTTGACAGTCACGAACGTGAAAAAATGGCAACTTTTGCCCGTATCGGTTCTACAATCGGTGCTAACATTGTCGGTGTTGCCATCATGCCAATTGTTTTGTTCTTCTCAATGACTAAAACTGGTGGTTCAGGAGATAAAACTGGTTGGTTCTGGTTTGCCTTCATCGTTGCTCTTATTGGTGTGATCACATCAATCGCTGTTGGTATTGGTACTCGTGAAGTTGAATCTAAACTTCGTGATAATAAACAAAAAACTAGCCTTAAACAAGTCTTTAAGGTTCTTGGTAAAAACGACCAATTGATGTGGTTGTCTCTCGGATATTGGTTCTACGGTCTTGGTATTAACTCACTTAATGCCCTTCAACTTTACTATTTCACATTCATCCTTGGTGATTCAGGTAAATACTCAATCCTTTACGGATTAAACACTATTGTTGGTTTGGTTTCAGTTTCACTCTTCCCTAGTCTTGCTGGTAAATTCAACCGTAAACGTTTGTTCTATGGATGTATTGCAGTAATGCTCGGTGGTATCGGAATCTTTAGTATTGCAGGTACTTCACTTCCAATGATCTTGACTGCAGCTGAACTCTTCTTCATTCCACAACCTCTTGTGTTCCTTGTTATCCTTATGATTATCTCTGACTCAGTAGAATATGGTCAATGGAAATTGGGACACCGTGATGAATCTCTTACTTTGTCAGTTCGTCCACTTGTTGATAAACTTGGTGGAGCAATGTCAAACTGGCTTGTATCTTTGATTGCCGTTGCCGCAGGTATGACAACTGGTGCTAAAGCAGCTGATATTACAGTTCATCAACAAGTTGTCTTTAAACTTAGCATGTTTGGTTTCCCAGCAGCAGCTATGCTTATCGGTGCCTTCATTATTGCTCGTAAGATTACTTTGACTGAAGCACGTCACGCTGAAATCGTCGAAGAATTGGAACATCGCTTTAGCGCAGCAACTTCTGAAAATGAAGTTAAAGCTAACGTCGTATCTCTTGTAAACCCTACAACTGGTCAATTGGTTGACCTCTCAAGTGTTAATGATGAACACTTTGCTTCAGGTAGCATGGGTAAAGGTTTCGCCATTAAACCTACTGATGGAGCTGTCTTTGCACCAATTAGTGGTACTATTCGTCAAGTTCTTCCTACTCGTCATGCAGTTGGTATTGAAAGTGAAGATGGTGTCGTTGTTCTTATCCACGTTGGTATCGGAACAGTTAAACTTAAAGGTGAAGGATTCATTAGTTACGTAGAACAAGGTCAACATGTTGAAGTTGGAGATAAACTTCTTGAGTTCTGGCCACCAATTATTGAGAAAAATGGTCTTGATGACACAGTACTTGTCACTGTAACTAATTCAGAAAAATTCAGTGCTTTCCATCTTGAACAAGAAGTTGGAGAAAAGGTAGAAGCTTTGTCTGAAGTTATTACTTTCAAAAAAGGAGAGTAATCTATGAACACGACTGAAAAAATTCAAACTTACTTAAACGATCCAAAGATTGTTAGCGTTAATACTGTTGACGCTCACTCAGATCATAAGTATTTTGAATCTCTTGCAGAATTTTCTAAAGGAGAGATGAAGTTAAGACAATCTCTTAATGGAAAATGGAAAATTCACTATGCTCAGAATACAAATCAGGTTTTAAAAGACTTTTATAAAACAGAGTTTGATGAAACTGATTTGAATTTCATCAATGTACCAGGTCATTTAGAGCTTCAAGGTTTTGGTTCTCCACAATATGTGAATACCCAATATCCTTGGGATGGTAAAGAATTCCTTCGTCCACCTCAAGTTCCTCAAGAATCAAATGCTGTTGCATCATACGTTAAACATTTTACCTTGAATGATGCATTAAAAGATAAAAAAGTATTTATCTCATTCCAAGGGGTTGCCACTTCCATCTTTGTATGGGTCAATGGTAACTTCGTAGGATACAGTGAAGATTCATTTACACCTAGTGAATTTGAAATTAGTGATTACCTTGTTGAAGGTGATAACAAGTTGGCGGTAGCTGTTTATCGTTACTCTACAGCAAGCTGGTTGGAAGACCAAGACTTCTGGAGACTTTACGGTATTTTCAGAGATGTTTACTTGTATGCTATTCCAAAAGTTCACGTTCAAGATCTCTTTGTTAAGGGAGATTATGATTACCAAACAAAAGCAGGTCAATTGGATATTGATTTGAAGGCTGTTGGTGATTATGAAGATAAGAAGATTAAATATGTTCTTTCAGATTATGAAGGCATCGTTACAGAAGGTGATGCATCTGTTAATGGTGACGGTGAACTATCTGTAAGTCTTGAAAATCTGAAAATCAAACCTTGGAGTGCTGAAAGTCCTAAACTTTACAATTTGACCCTTCATGTTTTGGATGATGACCAAGTTGTTGAAGTCGTTCCAGTTAAAGTTGGATTTAGACACTTCGAAATTAAAGATAAACTCATGCTTTTGAATGGTAAGAGAATTGTCTTTAAAGGGGTTAACAGACACGAATTTAACGCTAGAACAGGACGTTGTATCACTGAAGAAGATATGCTTTGGGATATCAAAGTGATGAAACAACATAACATCAATGCTGTTCGTACGTCTCACTATCCTAACCAAACACGTTGGTATGAATTGTGTGATGAATATGGACTTTATGTTATTGATGAAGCCAACCTTGAAACACATGGTACATGGCAAAAACTTGGTCTAAGCGAACCTTCATGGAATATCCCAGCTAGTGAACCAGAATGGTTGCCTGCTTGTTTGGATCGTGCCAATAACATGTTCCAACGTGATAAGAACCATGCTAGTGTTATCATTTGGTCTTGTGGTAATGAATCATATGCTGGTAAAGATATTGCTGACATGGCTGATTACTTCCGTAGTGTTGACAATACTCGTCCAGTTCACTATGAAGGTGTTACATGGTGTCGTGAATTTGATTACATTACAGACATCGAAAGTCGTATGTATGCGAAACCAGCTGATATCGAAGAATACCTCACTAACAATCCTCAAAAACCTTATATTTCATGTGAATACATGCACACAATGGGTAACTCTGGTGGTGGATTGAAACTCTACACTGACTTAGAGAAATATCCAGAATACCAAGGTGGATTTATTTGGGACTTCATTGACCAAGCTATTTACAAACCACTTCCAAATGGTAGCGAATTCCTATCATATGGTGGTGACTGGCATGATAGACCTTCTGACTACGAATTTTGTGGAAATGGTATTGTCTTCGCAGATCGTACCCTAACTCCAAAACTTCAAACAGTTAAACATCTTTACTCTAATATTAAGATTGCTGTTGATGAAAAATCAGTAACTATCAAGAATGATAATGTCTTTGAAGATCTTTCTGCTTATACTTTCCTAGCTAGAGTTTACGAAGATGGTAGAAAAGTTAGCGAAAGTGAATATCACTTTGATGTTAAACCAGGTGAAGAAGCAACATTCCCAGTAGAATTCGCTGTTGGATCTTCAAATGCTGAACGAATTTATGAAGTTGCTTGTGTTCAGAATGAAGCAACTGAATGGGCTCCAAAAGGACATGAAATTGTTCGTGGTCAATATGTTGCTGAAAAGATTAGCACTGAAACACCAGTTAAGGCTCCTTTGAATGTTGTTGAAGGCGACTTCAACATCGGAATCCACGGACAAAACTTCTCTATCTTGCTTTCACGTGCACAAAATACGCTAGTATCTGCTAAGTATAACGGTGTTGAATTCATTGAGAAAGGTCCTAAACTTAACTTTACTCGTGCTTACACTGACAACGATCGTGGTGCTGGATATCCATTCGAAATGGCAGGCTGGAAAGTTGCTGGAAACTATAGTAAGGTTACAGATACTCAAATTCAAATTGAAGATGACTCTGTTAAAGTGACTTATGTTCATGAATTGCCTGGCTTTTCTGATGTCGAAGTTAAGGTAACTTATCAAGTTGATTACAAGGGTCGAATCTTTGTTACTGCAAACTATGATGGTAAAGCAGGTTTGCCAAACTTCCCTGAATTTGGTCTAGAATTTGCTATCGGTTCACAATTTACAAACCTAAGCTATTATGGATACGGTGCAGAAGAAAGCTACCTTGATAAACTTCCTGGTGCCTATCTTGGTCGATATGAAACATCTGTTGAAAAGACATTTGCTCCATATCTAATGCCACAAGAATCTGGTAATCACTATGGTACTCGTGAATTTACAGTATCTGATGATAACCATAATGGTCTTAAATTCACCGCACTTAATAAGGCATTCGAATTCAGTGCTTTGCGTAACAGTACTGAACAAATTGAAAATGCTCGTCATCAATATGAATTGCAACAATCTGATGCTACATGGATTAAAGTTCTTGCTGCTCAAATGGGTGTCGGTGGTGACGACTCATGGGGTGCTCCAGTTCATGACGAATTCTTGGTTAGCTCAGCAGATAGCTATCAATTGAGCTTCGTGATTGAACCACTCAACTAAAGTATTATTGGACTTTGCCTCCAACGATATATTTGATAAAGGAAACTCGAAAGGGTTTCCTTTTGTCATGGTTTGAAGTAAGAAAAAAGGAAACAGACCTCTGTTTCCTCTTAAAATATAACTCAGTTTTCAATTCCCTTAAAAATGGGAGTGGTCTAGTAAAATTATGAAAAAGTGAGTTAAAGTTATTGATAAAGAAAAGGGACTAAACCACTCCCAAGACGTTAATGATTTTTTGTAGCTTTAAATGAAACTTGAAGATTATGCCTTGACGTTAATCGTCCAATGGCACTCTATCTAATATAAGTATACAACTTTGAGTTTAGATGTCCAAAAATAAGACTCTATGGATTATTATCAGTATTGTGATTGGCGACTATTTTTGTCAATAACAATTTAAGAGGTTGTTGATCTCACTTAAAATATAGTAATGTTCTATGAAAACGTGTACAATAGTAGTTAGAGAAATAAACATAGATTGGAGAAGATTGATGACATCATCTTTTGAAGACTTCACAAAAAAAGCAGAAGCATTCTTAGAAGAACATATTACAGAGTATCTCAGTGTGGACATGGCTCTTGAAGATTTTGCAAGACAATATAACCAAGGGCTTTTTGATGAGATCACTTCCCCTGATTCAAAGCAGGAGAGAGCCTGGAAACTCATTGAAGAGGCTTATCATTATTATGAGGACGATCCTTCAAGAAGTCAGGAATTTTTGACAGAAGCTTTAAAACTAGATCCTGAAAATCTTGATGCTAAGCAGATGCTCTTGACTTTTCAAAGTCCACTTGAACATCTAAAAGGCCTAATTGATTTAGAAAAAGAGCAAAGGTCCAAGTGGGAGCAAGGTCCAAAAATGGGCTGGGTTAATCTTGATGAGCGTCCTTATTTGTCTTTGAAGTATAATCTTGCTAAATTTTATTTAAGCAACAGTATGAATCGGTTTGCTATTAAGGAATTTGAAGAGATTCTAGAAATAGATGTTCAAGATCACATGGGAGTCCGTTACGAATTGATGGCTACCTATTGTAATCTGGAGGAATTTGATAAGGCTAAAAGCTTTTTCGAATGTGAGGAAATGGAATATCACGAAGAAGATTTGATGATAGTACCTATGATGACCGTCTCACTAATGACAGGACATATTGAGGATGCGGATTTCTATTTTGATCTTCTCTATGCAAAAAATCCAGAGTTCGAAAATTATTTAAAAATGATTGAACAAGGTGATGAAGAGCGTCTAGTTGCCGAAACGCTTAAAGTCAACCCTATCTTATTTGAAGCCAATAGTATGCAAAGTCTTTTGATGGTTTTTAATCAAGTCGTTGATCTGTCCCAGTCAGAATATTATTTTACTTGGTTAATCGAAAAATATCGTTCAAAACGTCCACAAAGGCATGTTGCGAAAAAGAAAAATCCAGAATTGCACAAATTAATTAGAGAATTGGAAAAAAGTATAGAACCGAGTAAAGCCCTCCAAGGTCTTTCAATAAGTGTGGAGCGTATACTTCGTCAACATGGCTTAATAGAATTTAAAGATTTTAAAAAGAAAACGGAAGAGGAAGTAGCAGCGATTAGAGGAGTTGGAAAGGTGAGCATGCAAATCCTTAAAGAAAATGGTGTTGTCTTTAAAAAGAAGCGGAAAAAGAAGTAAGGAACTATTCATCAAACAAGCCGTAGCAAATTTTTGCAATTTTATCTTATATCCTTTAAGATAATTCTATTACAACTTGAAAAGGAGAACAGGATGGAAGCATATACACTTTCAAATGGCGTTACGATTCCTAAAATTGGTTTTGGGACTTGGCAGATTCCAGAAGGGGAAGAAGCTTATAACAGCGTTAGTTTCGCACTTAAGGCGGGTTACACACATATTGATACAGCACAAATCTACGGTAACGAGGTTTCTGTAGGTAAGGCGATTGCTGATAGTGATTTGGCACGTGAAGATATTTTCCTAACAACCAAACTTTGGAATGATAAACACGATTATGACTTGGCTAAAGCCTCTATCGACGAGTCACTCGAAAGACTAGGTGTGGATTATTTGGATCTGTTGCTCATCCACTGGCCAAATCCAAAGGCTCTTCGTGAGAATGATGAATGGAAGGCTGGTAATGCAGGGGCATGGAAGGCAATGGAAGAAGCCTATAAAGATGGTAAAGTTCGTGCCATTGGTGTCTCTAACTTTATGCAACATCACCTTGAAGCCCTCCTTGAAACGGCTGAGATTGTTCCACAGGTTAACCAAATTCTCTTGGCTCCAGGTTGTGCTCAAGCAGAGTTGGTTGCCTATTGCCAAGAGCGTGATATTCTTCTTGAAGCCTATAGCCCACTAGGTACTGGTAGCATTTTTGGAAATGAAGATGTTGAAGCAGTGGCCGAACGTAACGGAAAATCTGTTGCTCAAGTTGCTCTGCGTTGGAGTCTTCAAAAAGGTTTCTTACCATTACCTAAGTCTGTGACACCCAAAAATATTGAAGGCAACCTAGATATCTTTGACTTTGATTTGTCAGCGGAAGACATGGCAGTCTTGGATAAGATTCAAGGTATCAAGACTCAGGATGACCCCGATTCAGTAAATTTTTAATAGGATTGCAAGCAACTCGTGAGGGTTGCTTTTTCTTCTGTTTTACGAATAAAAGTGTGAATCTATCATCGAAATTGACAAAATGGAGGAGTGGTAATACAATGGTGTTACAAAAGAGAACGAGGTTAAGGATATGACAACAATTACATTGAAAGTTTCAGAAGCAGATAAGAAGTTCATGCAGGCAATTGCGAAATTTGAAGGGGTATCCTTGTCAGAATTAATTCGTACCAAAACTTTAGAAGCTATTGAGGATGAATACGATGCTAGAGTCGCTGATTTGGCCTTAGCAGAATATGAAGAGTATCTAGAAAATGGTGGGGAGGTGCTCAATTGGGATGACCTATAAGATAGTACCAACCCCTAAATTTGCCAAAAGTTTTAAAAAGTTAGATCCTTTCGTTAGGAAACAAATAAAATCTTATCTCAATCGTGTCACAGATAATCCACGAGCTAAGGGAAAGGCCTTGGTTGCCAATCGGACCGGACAATGGCGCTATCGTATTGGTGCTTATCGTGTCATTGTCAATATTAAGGATAACGAACTAGTCATTCTAGCCCTCGAAGTCGGTCATAGACGTGATATCTATTAGCATCAACACATAGAATATCCTAGGTTCAGTTAATTTTTAATAGGATTGCAAGCAACTCGTGAGGGTTGCTTTTTGCTTGTTTCTTTTGATTTGCTATAATGAAACTGTCATTTGTTTATTTATAGATGGGAGTTACGTAATGGAGTCTCGAAATCTTTTGCCTCAGAATACACGTATGATGGCCAATTTGCTCAGTTTTTCGGGAGGAGCTTTGGATGTCTTTTGTCATATGTATTACCATAGTTTGGTTGCCACTCAGACAGGGAATATTCTCCTGTTAGTTGCTGACTGGCGTAGTAGTAGCATGTACCATAATATGTTACGATGCTTTTCCATCCTTTTCTTTTTGGCATGTGGTTTAAAGATCATCGTAAGAATGCTTACTGGCGTGTTTATGGTCTACTTCCTCTGTGTGTGATGACTGCCATTTTACCATTCTTAACACCAAATGCTCTATTAGAGCTTCCGATTATTGCTTTTTCTGCAGGTGTCATGATGAAGACTTTTACTGGTAGTCAGATTGAAAATCACCCCTTTGTGATTTTTATGACTTCAGGCAATTATCGAAGGATGCTGACGGCACTTTACTATGTTATTCAGGGGAGCGAGGATCAGAAAGAATATCGTCGCCAGGCGGTCAATTATGGTTTTATCGTAGGTAGTTTTGTGGTTGGTGCAGTTGTATCAGCTCTTCTGATGCATTTTATTCATATTAAGTCCATCTGGCTAATTACGATTAGCTTGATTACGATTATGGTTTACTATTCATCAGAGGTGAAACGTTTGGGACTCAAGGAAACTAATCTTTAGGCATTTTTGTAGTAATTATTTTTGATAAAAATAGACTTGTGTTATAATCTTGGTTATATTAACTTTCTTTAACCTTAGATAAAGGAGAATTAAGATGCCTGTAGTAAGTAATGATTTTTCAGATATTGTATATAACCGTCGTTCCATTCGTAACTTTGATACTTCTGTCAAGATTCCACGAGAAGAATTGTTGGAAATCTTAGATAAAACTGTGACGGCCCCATCATCAGTGAACATGCAGCCTTGGCGTTTTGTCGTCGTGGATAGTGAGGAAGGCAAGGAAAAATTGGAACCCTTTGTCAGCTACAATGGCTTACAAAACGAAACATCATCCGCCATGGTTCTCATTTTTGCGGATTTGAAGAGCCAAGAAAGAGCGGAAGAAATCTATGGTAAGGCCGTTGCGCAAGGAAAAATGCCTGAAGAAGTCAAGGAGAAACAACTATCAAGTATTGTCCCAATGTATGAAAATGCTCCTCGTGAAATGATGAATGAAATTGTTCATATTGATGCTAGTCTAGCTGCCATGCAGTTGATGTTGGTCGCTCGTTCTTATGGTTACGATACTAATGCCATTGGTGGCTATAAAAAAGAAGGTCTCGCCAAAGCCTTCGGACTGGACGCTGATCGTCATGTACCAATCTTGCTCATTGCTCTTGGTAAGTCCAATGAAGAAGGTTTCGAGTCAGTTCGTTTGAATGCTTCTGATGTGACGACTTTTGCTTAATAAATAATTGACCGTAAGTCTCGGAAGTGGAGGCTCACGGTTTTTTATTTTTCCTTTTATGCTATCAATAACTCATAATGCACCTTGTCATTAATTTGGCTTTTTGTTAAGATGAAAGAAAAAGTGATCGTATACAATTGGTAGTATCATTGGAGGATTAAGACATGGCACGTATTTTACAGATTGAAGACAATGAGGATATCCAGAATATTCTTTTTAACTTGTTTTCTGGAGAACATGATATTATCCAAGCCTACTCTGGGACTGAAGGAGAGCTTTTGTTTCAAAGTCAAGAGATTGATTTGGTTCTCTTAGATATCATGTTGCCAGGTAAGGGTGGTGAAGAAGTGCTTAAGTTTATCAGACAAAGAAGCTCTGTTCCTGTCATTATGTTGACAGCCTTGGGTGACAAGCACTTGATTAGCCAGTACTTACTTGATGGTGCAAATGATTATATCGTTAAGCCCTTTGATCTTGAAGAAGTTTATGCGCGTGTCTCGGTTCAACTACGTGAACACAGCAAGGGAAGTGGTAGGCCTGATAACATCTATCAAGTCAAAAATATCACGATAAACCCAGACAGTTTTGAAGTCTCCTGTCAGGGCAAAGTCATTCGTTTGGGTAAGAAAGAGTTTCAAATTTTCCACACACTCCTTCAAAATCCAAAGAAAATTTTTACTAAAGAGGACCTTTATGAGACGGTTTGGGAAGCCCCTTATCTATCAGGTGATAATACATTGAATGCACAGTTGAGTAATCTACGAAAGAAACTAGCACAAGTGGATGAAAGTTCAGAGTATATCGAAACGATTTGGGGCTTAGGAGTGCGACTTAAAGGAGATGACTTATGAGAGGACTACTTATTGCATTGACAGTACTCCTACTGGGTGTGACTATTTATCTAGTCCGTTACTATTTGGCTGTTAAGTCTCTCTCAAAGCAGATTGAAGAAAAGTTGGTTGAAGAAAGCCATAGACGGATTACTCTTAAAAACCAGCCCAAATCCTTAGTTATCCTGACGAATCAGATTGAGTCTCTCTTTACCCAAATTGAAAAGACTAAGCTTGTCGCTCTCCAAGAAAAGAAAACCATGGACATGGCTATCAGTAATATTGCCCATGATATACGAACACCACTGACAGTAGCGAGCGGATATGCTCAGCAAAGTCTTCGAAGTAGTAGTGAAGATGACATGGCTATGGAGAAGATTTCTAAGAATCTACTGACTGTTTCAAAGCGTTTGGAAGCCTTGTTGGAATATCGACGATTAACAGAGGGGGCCATCCAACCACAATTTCAAGATGTGGACTTTTCTCAACTTGTGGTTAAGTCTATCCTGCCTTACTATGACATGTTTCAGGAGACAGGGATTACACTAGATATTCAAGTAGCCCCTGACATCCGATGTGAAATGGATGCTGATATTTTTGACCGCCTATTTCAGAATATTATCAGTAACGTTCTAAAACACGGTAAGACTCAAGCTCAACTGACACTAGAGAAAGTGGATGATGGCATTTATTTGTCAGTTAGTAATATGGTTCAACAGCCGATACAGCATCTGGACCAACTAACGACCCGCTTTTACTCTGAAAACCTGTCAGACACCGAGGATTCCTCTGGACTTGGGCTTTATATCACCGAACACTTAGTCCAAGTCTTAGAGGGTGAGCTGCATCTGGACTATGAGAATGAATGGTTCTATTTAACAGTGAGATTATGAATTTTGAAGTTATATATTTGAAAAGAAAAAATAACATTGACTAGAGTATCACTATAGTTTAATTTAATGATCAATATGTGAGATGTTGGTAGTCAGAATCTATAAAAGGTGTTTGAAATGTACATGTAGTAACTAAAAAAACTAGGGGGAAACCCTAGTTAGCAGTAGACGTTCATACAGGAGTATTATGTAAATAAAAGAATGTTAGAGTGAAGTCTCTATGACAGAAGTTAATTAGAGACGAAGGGAAGATTAATTCATAGTTTGATGTATGTGTCTACTACTGAGATTATAACAGTGTGATTAGAATTTTGCAACAAGTTTTGTTAAAAGTCAAATTCTCAACTGAGGTAAGATAACATTTCAGATTAAGCCAAAATATTTTTCTGAGACAAGTAAAATTGTAATTAGGGATGCCTCAAAGCTGTTCGTATTTAGTAATCTAACAACATTTAAGATTCCGATGATGAATTGATAATTAAATTTAAGTGGCTAAATAATTACTATGCATAGGAGAAAATAATAGAATTAGATTGTATGACGATTGTCATTTAGATTATATTGTGCTATATTACTTCTTAGATAGTTTATCTATGTATCATCTCCCAAGGTAGATGGGTAAACTGTGGAATATTAATGCAGAAAAACGCAGGAGCTACTCTTGCGTTTTTTCTTATGTCAAAATTCGTATATTTTCATGGGGTTAGTTTGGGGAAAGAAAAAAGTTGAACTCTATTAAAATTTAGAGAAGAGTATTGCTAGCTTTACTCTTCATACTAGTTTGCTATAAAAAATGATTAGCTTTCAGAGTAAAATTTAGATTATAAAACCTTAGCATTCTTATTTCCACCCTCGCATTTCTAATATATTTGTTTAAAATTATATTATAAGAAAAGATAATGTTAATAATATCCATATATATGGCTTTAGAATTAATGCTTTATTATAATATATTTTACATAAAGAAAATAAGTGTAAAAACAATAAATAATTCAGAATATTCTATTGACAGAAAAGTTAAAAGTGCTAGAATTTAGGTGTTAAGAATATATTAAAAGGAAATTTGTATTATGGGAAAAAAAGAATCACAACGTTTCTCAATCAGGAAGTTTAACTTTGGGGTTGCTTCTGTGCTTCTGGGAACAGCCATTTTTGTGATGGGAGCAACCAGTGTTCAGGCAGATGAAGTAAGCGCTACCACTGAGGTTCAATCTTCTTTTACGGCGAAATTAAATGAAAACCAAGTAAACAGTGTTCAAGAAAGTAACGTTGAACAGAATAACATCTCAAAAGTAGAGTCTAATGAAGGTCAACAAAATAACGCAACAGTAGCACCTACTAATAGTAATGCTAAAGTAGAAGTAAATGACATTCAACAAAATACTCCGGTGGCCAAAAATGAAGAAGGTGTTCAAATAAAGGAGTTGAATTCAGTAACTTCGGAACCGGTGACAACAAATTCTTCGCAAGTGATTGAAGAAGAGAAAGTTGATAACCACCCTTCAAATGAACGACGCAGAGCTAAAAGGGAAGCTACCTCATCAACTGAAGAAAGTAAAACAACCTTTTCCAAAACAGGTGACACAATTACTGTGAAAAATCCTAATGTTGAAGTCAATTTTCCAAATGGGAACAGTTTATATGCTCCTGCGGAAACAGTCATTCATATGGAATTACCTGATGAATTAGAGATAAAACAAAATGATAAAATCGTTGTCGATATTCCTGATGCAATTAGAATTCCTACAAGTTTGCATTATGATGTAACTGGTCCTAGTGGTGAAATAATAGGTAATGCTTTTCTAGATTCAATTAGTAATAAAGTGATAACTACTTTTACAGATTACTATGAGAAAAACAAAATTGCAAAACAATTTACCTTAACCTTTAGTACCGGTTGGAAATCATATGTTAGACCAAATGTTCCAACAGAACTCAATTTTAGTGGACGAAAAATTACAGTAACAGTAGGTCCGGAGAGTGCTCCTGTACCGGTAGAAAAAACAAAGGTAACAAAATATGGTGAAGCGGTAACTGGTCATCCTGAACTAATCAGATGGACTATCCGTCTAAACTCAGGTAGTTTGGTAGCTCCTCAAGTTTTGACAAATTACCAACTAATTGATACGCTTCCAGATGACCAAGTCCTAGTTCAAGATGGGGATCCTGTTTTGGATGAATTTGATACTAAAACGAAAGAAACGTGGCGTTTGGGACATACGACATCTATTCCTTCAGATAATGTAGATTTATGGAACGGTAAAGCTCTTAGAGCTGAAAGAGTTCAGTCAATTTCTCCATGGGTTTCCAAAGGTAATGCGATTCAATTATTGGAAAATATCAAAGAAAGCCCAACTGGTTTTTCTTTCAAGATAGCGCAATTGAATGAGCTTGTTTATGTTCGCTATATGACGCGATTAAAAAATGTACCTGATACCAATGAGGAGTTACAAGAAAAACACGGTAATAATATCAAAATCACTTACAACTCTGGTGAAGAACAAAGTTACCAAGCAACTTTTGCGTTTAAAGCAGGTGGTTCAGGTTCAGCTTCAAAGGCAAAACAACCAGCAAGGGTTGATTTAGCGTTTACAAAACGTCTTGAAGGAAGAAAGTTAACGGCTGGGGAGTTCACCTTTAATCTAGTTGACCAAAGTGGTAATGTGGTTGATACACAAAAGAATGATAGTTTTGGCCATATTACTTTTATTCCACAGTTATTTAACCATGCTGGTGTTTATCACTATACGGTTGAAGAAGTGCCAGGTACGGAAGCAGGTATTAACTACGATGCAATGAAAGCAGAAGTGAGTATCACAGTAGATGAAGATGGTAATTCGTACATAGCTCATACAATTATGCCAACGGATACCGAATTTAATAACACCTACACTCCTTCCCCAGTAAAAGTAGGACTAGAATTTAACAAAGTCCTTTCAAATGGTAGTCTAAATGTGGGTGATTTCAGCTTTACACTGACTGGTGATAACAATGTTAATGAAACAGTTACTAACAAAGCTGATGGGAAAATTACTTTCAGTGACTTATCATTTGATCATGTTGGTGTTTTCAACTACACAGTAAAAGAGGTGAAGGGTGACAAACCAGATGTAGACTACGATGATATGACGATTGCAGTGAAAGTAACTGTATCGAAAGATGAGGAAACAGGTCTGTTAACAGCAAAAACAGAAATGACCTCAACAGGTGGCGAAGCAACTGGTACAGATGACAAGACCTTTAACAACTATGCGGTAGCGCCAGTGACAGCGCAATTTGACTTTAGTAAAGTTC